>Ga0180007_10000028_pt1 | contig 274082 bp, 201 predicted proteins | sample MM_PC_MetaG_FD_121122 | JGI IMG/M metagenome (GOLD analysis project Ga0180007, IMG submission 121122) | Groundwater microbial communities from the Aspo Hard Rock Laboratory (HRL) deep subsurface site, Sweden - MM_PC_MetaG | ecosystem: Environmental > Aquatic > Deep subsurface > Groundwater... | reverse complement strand
TGAGCCTTTGGAAAGATAAAACCTTGCATTGGGTAACTTTTGCAGACTGGTTGCCGGGTAAAGATTGGAAGGTTTTTTCTCGATGGAGTCGCGCACAATATTTGCCTTAGATTCACCGGCTGCGATAATAATCGCAACTGTATCTTTATTGTAGGTTATCGTATTTAATCCTATAGTTATTACTAGTCGATTTCTTGCAATTTCAATTCCGCCTAAATCTCCGGATGCCGCGGCCTGAGTTTCATAATTTGTAGGTATAAGCCGTGTTGTTGAATAATGGTCACTACCTTTTACATTAAACCCGATGTGTCCGTCCGGTCCAATGCCACCAAGGAAAAAATTAATTCCTCCCATCTCACGAATCTTCTGTTCGTATTCCGTACAATATTCATCAAGCATTTCAATTGTAGTTTTCTGAAGTCTTTCCAGTTTACTACCAGCGAATCTTGTTCTTAAACTCAGATCAACAATATTATCAGGGAATATATCCTTGAGTGATAAATTATTAGGAGTAGGAATCTCGTTTACATTCATCAGCATGGCTTTATCTGGATCCAGACCAAGATTTTTTATGTAATACTTTTGAATATAATAGTAAAAACTATTGTGCTGATGTGAATCAATGGGATAAAACTCATCGATCTGTACAAATCGTAAATTTGAAAGAAGAGGTTTCTCTTTGTTATTCATCCCGATGGCGATCAGTTCATTCTGTATAAAGTCTGTATCCCACTCTTGTAGAATTCGCTTTATCCAAAAAATAAAATGCTCCGGTGTTTTTCCTGTCGGGAGTGATACAACCCCATTTGGATTGAGCTGAACCCACTCTATAAAACGCAGAGCGGTCAATTTTCCCAATTCAGGGAAATTATTAACCTGGATAACTGATATATTTTCAGTTGGTTCGTACCGCAATTTCTTGCCCGATTTTTCCAAATAGTATTTTTCAACCACTGAATTGGTGTTACTATTCATTCTTTTATTACCGTTAGTTTTGTTTGTAACTAATGTGGAGTTATCCTTTTCACTTGCTACCAGCTTATTACTTTTACTCATATTCTTGCCCTTTACTTAATCTGTTCTAAGTGAAAATATCGTGTTCCAATATAATTATTAAATCAAGGCATTTCCGGCAGAGAACATTTACCTTTAATCAATTATAAACATTTCTTATCGAGTATAAAAACTCCCTTATTTCAAAAAGGGCTGCCATGCAGGCAGCCCCAATGACTAAAACCACCCATAATTAATGGGTTTTTTAGCAGGATAGGATACTTATAAAAAGAACATGCTGAAAGAACCTGACACCCTTAGCTTCGTTTTCCATGTTAAAGGAATTAATATTCTTTGGATTATTCACATTACTAATGGATTCCATCAGCATTCTATATCCCTACTTAAACATTTTTTTAATTGATGCTATTTTAATAACATCATTTTTTTAGTTTGGATATTGCCATTATGCTGTAATGAGTAGAAATAGATTCCACTCGCAAATCCGTTCATATTTACACTATAGTTATATGTTCCGGCTGATTGTTGAGAAGCCTCAAGAACAGTTTTTATTTCGCGTCCCATAACATCATAAATCTTCAAACTAACTTCACCAGTAGATGGAATAGTAAAGTTGATGTTTGTTGAAGGGTTAAATGGATTTGGATAATTGTTTGCTAAATTAAATTCTGATGGTAATTCTTCAGTATCTTCAACACCAGTAACATTTGGGAACCAGTTTAAGTCACCAACAGGTAAACCATTTGAACCAGCAGTTTGTAACGATGTGTTTGTGTATGCTAAGTTTTCAGGTACAGGCCATGCTGGCACCCAGCCTGGATCACCTGTTGGTTCAGTAATTCCAAAACCCCAGATAGCCGTAGCAAGATTGTTGCCGCGACATAATTCAAACCAATCTTTAAGACCATTTTGATCTTGTAAAACAACACCGGTCACAGTATTATCAAAACCTGGATCTGCATCTAAATTACCAGACTCATCTAAACCTGGCCATGTAACATCATCTGCAAACATGTTTGTTGTTCTTTCATTCATCCAGGTATGTGTATAGATACTATCGTCTGAAGCTGCACTAGTATTCCATTCAGTCCACATATCCGTAATTGATTGAGGCCAAAAGTAAGCGTTATTTTTTACATCAATAGTTCTTCTTGCTTCTGCCAACATTCTCATGTTTGCTTCGGCAACTAAATCTGGGGCAAATACACTATCTTTTGCTACGTTTAGTGTATCCAAGTCAATTACAGAGCCAACTTCAGGTGACCACAACTGATCCCACCAAGGCATTTCTGCTTTTGAAGAACCGCCGGCCCAATTGGCGTAGAAAATATTATCATTAACTTTTGCGTCAGTAGCATTAAAAATGAAGAATGGATTTTTGAATGTATAAGCTACTGTATTGTGCTCGAACTGAAAATACTTCATGTAATACTTAGTTACTGGTGCTGCAGCATAACCATTTACACAAAACATTGTATTATTTACCATGCTTAAGGTGTCAGTATATACTGTTCCAGGCCACATGTTTCTGATGACTTCCCCAACATACCATTGAGTAGGGTGAACCATGTTTCTGAAGTGACAATCTTCGATAAAGAATTTGTCCCAGTTTCCACTATAACCAATTGCAAATTGGGCCCAACTGTCAAATACACAGTTATTCAGATTTAGAGTAATATTATCCGCAGCTACTATTATTGCAATAGCATCTGGTAAATTTTGAGTATTATTGTTAGATCTACTTAATAAGTATAAATCACTAATAGTAGCAGTCGTTCCCTCGCCAACAAAATTAAAAAGTGTCCCGGGAACAGATCCATCACCTAATTCGTAAGGTTGAATAGTAGGTGGTCTGTTTGTAGCAGGATCTAATTCGCCCACTATTTCAAAATCAGAGTCTGCTGTTATAGTACCTGAGAATAAATAACAGGTGTCTCGGGAAACTAGCTTATAGACATCGAACCCGGGATTGTCTGCGATAACTTCGTTAAGAAAATTTGGTGCACCGTTTGCAGATGCATAAACCACTAATTCGTTTGATTGAGCAACCAACGAATTGCTTCCGAACATAATTACCATTATAGCAATTATCTGTAAAACAGTGAAATATTTCTTCATAATATTTCTCCTTCTTAGTGAATTGATGTTGTTATAGCTCAGCTGTTGCAGTGTTCTTCCATTTATTGAATTATTCTTCAGTTTTTATTATTTACTCATTTTACTGACCAAATTACATGCTCCAACGAATTCCTAATGTTGCGGTCATTCCATAAGATTGTTTTGTTTGTGGTAAGCCTGGATACATTTGCAAAACATTAGAATCCTTCTCGCTGCCCACATTATTCAGTATTCCATAAACCTGCAGACCATACCATGGCAATGTCTGTTTGAGAGAAATATCCCATCTTGTATAGGCCGCAGTAGTTGTTCGAAGTTGTTCCCAATAACTTACTCCAGCAAAAATATCAGCCTGATGAAGCATTGAAACTCGAATTGAAAAATCCTTGTAATCATATCCAACTGATAGATTTACTATATCATTAGGTTGTGAGAGTAGTCTGTCAGTAAACGATGTATCCACATAGGTTGTTACCCATCCGCCTATTCTATCTGTATATGGATATTCAGCCTCAGAGAAAGTATGAGTGTAATTTACATTAAGTACTAACCCATTAAATGGTGCAGGTAAGTACCAGAAATGTGTTTGCCAATCCAGTTCAATACCCCACAAATCCACCTCATACGGATTATTTACGTAAGTGGTTACCTTATAGGTGCCGCTTGGGACAGTACTATTATCAACAAGAGCAGGTGGAAAATATTGCAACGCTTCCTGTCTGCTAGCGAAAAAATTATCGGCATAAATCAGGTCGGTAATTTGTTTGTAGAATCCACCAACCGTGAACAATCCAATTTTATTCTCATAAAAAGATAGATAAATATCATAGTTCGTAGATCTGGATGGTTTTAGTGTATGATTATTCCAGGATATAAACCCATTACCAACATCAATTCTTGGGATTATTGCGTTGAAATCAGGATACGATAAGGTATTTGTGCATGCAAGTCTAACGTCAAACCATGATAAGGGCTTGTAACGTACAACAACTGATGGCAGCCAATACGCATGTGTTTCTGTTACTGTGGTATCGTAATGTGAATACTCATAATAAGATAATGAACTTTGGATTCCGCGTGAGCCAGTATATTCTGTTCTGAGAGACTGATATCTGACACCGGCAATTAAATCGAAATCTCCCCCGATGTTTATGGTTGTCATCCCATAAAGAGCGGTTACCAATTCATTACCCGAGTAATTGTATGAGGTTGATTCAAAATTATTTTTACCATAAGCGATTGAACCATTATTCTCAGAAATATAATCAGCATTATTTCTTAACAGATTTGCCAGTTCCGACATTATATCAGAATTGAGAGGCGATACCATTGTATAATCACCATCCAGGAACTTACCATAATCATAATCCGAATCTGTAAAAGCCGTAATTGGAATACTAGTTGACCCCTGGAAATCGCTTGCGGAATTAATTTGCGAAGTTATAATATCATCAACAATACGGGCACTTGCCAATGATAGTCCCTGACCATCAAAAAGATTCCTTGAATAATTTCTTGTCTGTTTTTTTATTTTACCACCAAACTTAAACTCCGAGTTAATTTCTCTCGTAAGTGGATAAGGAACTGTTACATCAAGGGCAGCAACCAAGGCACGTTCCTTAAAGAAACTATCATTGGTAGTCGCAAAATTTAAGTAAGTATTTGAAAATTGATTGTTTGCGGCCTTTGGAATATCCCTGGGATCAAGATCCGGCTTATTTAAGAATTGACTTATATTATTTATGGCAGATCTTTGTCTGAATATAATTCTATAATCTTCAGGATTATCCGTCTCAGAATATGTGTGAGATATCCGGGCATCAATTTTGAATAAATCAAATTCTTTCTCAAAATTGAGTGAATTGGTAATCATATTCAAAGTGCTTTTGGAATAATTAAATGAGTAGTCATGATTGTTATATAAGATATCGAAAGTTTCTCCTCTATCCTGAGTTGTAGTTATACCTGAACTAAAGAAATTAGTTAAAGACAAACTTCCCTGAGGAATTTGGTAATCAAGAACTAAAGTGCCATTTACTCGTTCTCTATCGCGAGGTATATTGTGAAGATTGATATTATTGATTTGATATTGTGTCTGACTTCTCTGATAGTGTTCAAATGTTGTATTCAATTCGTTGGATGTAAGATTTTTCTTTTCATAATCAGCCTGAGCAAATACTCCGAGGGAACCATCTAAAAATCTTCCTTCCAGACTACCAACAAACTTATAATTATTGAATTTATTATAGGCGTTAGACAATCCTGTATACCCACCCTGAGATAATAAATTTAAAGCGAGCCCGGCTTTTTTATTTGCGCCACCAGCCTTTTTAATTCTGAAGTTTATGGTACCGCCCAATACATCAGCGTCCTGATCTGGGGTTACGTTTTTTGAAACTTCAATTCCATCAAGCATATAGGGAGAAATCATACTCAAATCAACACTTCTGTCATCCGGATTGGAAGGAGACATTCTCACTCCATTAACCATAACAACATTGTATTTTGGTTGAAGTCCACGAACCACTAATTTATTTCCCTCTCCACCGGACCTTTGAATAGATATTCCCGGCAATCTTCCAACTGATTCAGCTGCATTAGCATCTGGCAGTTCCTGAATTCGAGCTGATGAGACAACATTCATTATTGTCTTAGCTGTTAACTGCTGGTTAATTGCGGAGTTTTGCCCCATGGCCTGCGCGGTCACTATTACTGTTTCACCTTCAAGGCTTTCGTACTCCAGCACAAAATCCTGCTTGTAGTTTTTGCCTTCTACAATATCAATAGTAAAAATTTGTTCTTTATATCCTATATATGTTGCTCTAAGAATATATGTTCCTGCGGGGACATTACTAATATTATACTTACCATACATATCAGACGCTGCACCAAGGGCGGAGCCAATAAGCATTACATTCGCGCCGAAGAGAGGTTCCTTTGTTTGCACATCAGTAACTACACCCTCAATCTGTGAACTTGCTGCGGATAAACTTGATACTTGAATTAGTAGCAGAAAAACCGAAGCTATTGCCGACCAAACTTTAATTCTACCTCTCATCTCCATGCTCCTGATTTCATTCTTCAATAAAATTTATTATGAGGCTAAAGCCCGTTTAATTTCTTCCATCGCCAAATAGCTAACTCCTAATACTGCTGCACGTCCGTTTTGCAATTCGGCAATTCCCAGATCAACTTTCCCTTTGTACATACTCAGCAAATTCTCTTCGAAGTATTTTTTAGTTGGAGTAAGAAGCAATTCACCCGCTTCGGCCAATCCGCCAAAAAGAATTATTTTCTGAGGATCGAAGGAGTTTACAATATTAGCCATGGCGCGTCCTAAAATTTCACCAGTAAACTCAAAGGTCTTTTTCGCGATTAGGTCTCCCTTAAGAGCAAGCTCACTTATAAAATCACCCGTCATTTCATTAAAGCTTATATTCCTTAGCTCACTTTCAGCATTAGACTTGCTGAGAAAGTAAGAAACAGTTCTTCTTAGTCCATTTGCCGAGATGTAAGTTTCAAGACAACCGGAGTTTCCGCAGTTGCATTTTCTTCCCCTGGGCTGAACCACTGTATGACCCAGTTCGCCTGCAAGTCCATTAGCTCCGTAGAGAAGTCTTCCTTCTGAAATAATTCCACACCCTAATCCGGTGCCGAGAGTTAGAAGAATAAAGTTTTTAATACCAATAGCGCTTCCGTATACCTGCTCGCCTAAAGCAGCTGCATTTGCATCATTTGTCACAACTATCGGGATAGTGAAATACCTTTTAAGTTGTTCTACAATATTCACGTTTCCCCAGTTAAAATTTGACGGGTTTTCAATTATTCCGGTAAAATAATTGCCGCATGGCGCTGCTATTCCGATGGAAGCAAGTTCATAGTCGCTACTTACTTCTTTACACATTTCAATAATTTTATCTGCTAGTCGGGGAATATACTTTTCAATCTCTTCACGAGAATTTGTCTTTATTGTTTCTTCAAGAAGGTATTTGCCATCTTTCTCAACAAGCCCTATCACACTATTTGTACCTCCAATATCAACGCCAGCAATAATTTTCATTTTTTCCATATTTCAGTTTCTCTCAAAAAAATCAGTTCTATAATTCTATTGGTTTGTTAAAACAACTAATTAGCTGCAAAAATAAATGCGCTCAAAATCATTCATTCACGCTGTAATTTTATAATCATCAAAGATTGTTTTTATCGCCATTGTTGCTGCGCCAAGTAGGCGCGGTCTAACCTTAAGCGACGTAGGAAGAATATTTATATTTTTTGCATTGCCAGAAAAAGCTCGTTTTTGGACTATTTCAATAATTTCAGGATATATCACATCCCAAACCTGTATAATTTTACCACCCATTATAATAGCATGCGGGTCGATAGATTTGATAATGTTAGAAATTCCAATTCCCAGATATCGTCCGGTTTCCTGTAGTGTTTCCAGTGCAACTTTATCTTTATTTAGGGCGAGTTCAATAATATCCTGCATAATAACATCAACCGACTTACCTGAATTATTATTTACCTTGCTAATATATCGGGCAACAGTTGCTCTTTCCGAGGCATAAGCTTCCCAGCATCCCAGGTTACCGCAAACACATTTATTCCCTTCTTCAAAGAGAGTTGTATGTCCAAACTCGCCAGAAGCATTATATTCACCTTCAAGCAGTCTGTTCTCAACTACAATTCCGGAACCGATACCAGGACCAATTGAAAGAAAAACGAAATTGGATAAATTAAGATCATGTTTACCGAACCAAAGTTCAGCCAGAGCAGAAGATTTTGCGTCGTTACCAACAGAAACATTGGAAATTTCAGGGCATTTTTTTCTAATAATTGCTCCAATATTTACGTTTTCCCACCCTATGTTAGGTGCAAAACTTACAATGTGATTTTTGGAATCAACTATCCCGGTTATGCTTACACCAATGGCTTCAAGATTTTTGATACTACTCTTTTCACATAATCCCAGGAGGTTATCCATACAAAATTCAACAAAGCCTTCAGGATTACTTGATTCAGTTGGAACTGATGATTTCGAAATGAGGCTGCCATCAATATCCGCAATGGCAAACCGGGTTGTAGCAGAATCAATATTGACTGCCCCGACAAAATACTTACCAAGTCTTAGATAGAGATCAAGGGGATTTCTGCCAATATTCTGATCTTCCTTCATTTTCTCATAAATCAATTCTTCATTCAGTAAATCTGAGACAATGCTGGAAACAGTGCTTTTATTTAAGCCTGAGATTCTTGAGATTTTAATTCTGGAAATTGGCTGACGTTCCCTGATCAGATTGAGTATCATGGCTCGGTTAACACTACGAACCACCTTTGAATTAACACTGATAATATTGGAGTTGCCTAAATTCAATTTCGTCCTTCTTTGCACCATTAATATGGTTGGTTGTTTTAACCAACTAACTGGATAGTAAAATAAGTTTTAAAATTAGTCTTGTCAAGAACATTTTTCAAAAAATTAAATTTCCCTGGGAAAGTCCTCTTTTGCACTATAATACGGTTTATTCGTAGGAATGTTCTCAGTATAAGTATTAACAAATAGCTTTTAGGGTTAATCTTCGTAAAGAATAATGAATATTTTACAATTTGTTGCAATTATGCCCTAAAAATTTTGGAACAATTGCTTTCAAGAAGGGTCTAAAGGATGAATAAATTAGCAACTTAAAAAAGAAAGAAAACCAGCCTATGACAATATTTACTATTTGAATTCTTGTGATTTCTAAACTATTCGGAGTAAATAATGACAATGCAATTATTGGATCGCAGCAACTACCTTAAAGGCCTTTTAATACTAATAAGAAAAGATAATTTAATAACAACCGAGGAGCGGGATCTTGTGCTTGAATGTGGCGTGAGCCTCGGATTTGAGAAAAGATTTTGTGAAACGGCCATAGATGAACTTCTTGAAAATGAATATCTGCTTGATACTCCCCCGGTTTTCAGTAATAATGATTTAGCGGAATCGTTTTTGAAAGATGCTGTAAAAGTAGCACTTGCAGATAAAAAAATGCATCTTTTCGAGCTGCAGTGGTTAATTGAAACCGCGGCTTTAAACAACCTTCCGGAAAGAATAGTCGATGATTTGCTAAGATATTATATAAGTGATAATTCAATTAAGGCAGACCGCGAGAAGATGGAATACGAAAAAATGATGATAGAATAATTCTTTTAGTGGGCCCTTTTCTCAATACTGAAAAGGGCTACAACATTTTCTTTCCCCTTAAAGGATTTGACTCCGACAGATTCAATAATATATCGCCGGTCTAGTTCCTGCATCTGACTTACCAATTCGGCCGACACGAGTAATTTTTTACCAACCGAGTTGCATTCAGACCTGATTCTTGCCGTAGTATTAACGGCATCACCATGGTATGCAATTTCCTGTTTACTGCCTCCTACTTCCGTAATTACAACAGTACCGTAATGAAGCCCGGCTTTAAAATCAGGTATGATGCCATATTTTGACAAATAATTCGACTCAAACTTTTTAATTCTGTCCTGTGCATCAAAAAAGAATTTTATACAATTATTATTCTCGCATCCATCAGATATATCCCAAAGAATGACAACTTCATCACCAACAAACTGAAAGACAGCGCCCTTTGAATCCTCAATTGCGCCATCGATATCAAAGAAAAAATCTTTAAGAAAAGAACTGTATTTATACAGATCCAGTTTTTCAGCAATAGCAGTGGAGGAGGTAAGGTCCAAAAACATGACAATTCTTTTTTCCTGTCTTGGACGATGATACTTCCCCAGAAAAAGGTTTAATAAAACACCCTTACCCATCATTTTTTTTACCATCATAAAAAAGTTTATGCTGAAATTAATCATGATAGCGATGAGGGCATGTTTTTGAATTTCTGAAGAAGCGAAGACATCCAGCAACGAATCGTAGGTCATTGAATCAGCTATCCCGAGGGGAATTAAAATATATTTTTTAAAAAAGACATAAAGTGTGACGGTTATAATAAATGCTATCAGAAGAAAAAGAGTTTTATTTACAACAATATAGATGAATTTCATCTTCCGGAAAATTCTTTTAAAGAGGAATACTTCGAACAACCCATTGATACTACCAATCATAAAGCCAATAGCTAGTGCAAAGAAAAGCCACTCAAGACCGTTGTACTTCAAAACGCCTACTTCATGAAATGTTAATACTAAGATTAGGGTATAGACGGAGACACCAATTATCCATGCAACAATAAATTGGAAAATTTCCTTTAAATACCCCGCATATTTGAATCGAGTGATTCTGAAATGTCGTAACCGCGCACGAAATGTGTGTGATTTCATATTATCTGATTTTTGTTATAGCCCCTATATGGAATACTTGCTAAATATAAAATATTAGTAATCCAACGTGTTTATAATACGAATAATCTTTGAAATGTGCGGGCTATTTTTCGTTTCTAACCTTAATCAGTTCAGCGGCAATACTTATTGAAATCTCTTCGACCGTTTTGCTTTTTATGGGAACTCCTATTGGAGCGTGAACCTTTCGTAACTTTTCTTTATCAATCCCAAGCTTTTCCAACTCCCCATAAACCTCTTTAACTTTTGGCGGGCTGCCGAGCATTCCTAAATACTTGAATTCTTTATTAATAAGCTGGTGCAACACTTTACCATCTCCTTTATGAGAATGAGTCATGATCACGTAATATGAATCATGATCACCAACAATTCTTTCGGCGACTTCCTCATAGCTCATTACAATTTTTTCGTGAGCATATTTGTTTACTTTCATGATTTCAAAGTCTTCCCGGTCATCGATTACTCTGATGTAAAACCCTAATTTCGAAAGTGTTTCGGACAATTCGAGACAAACATGACCCGCACCAAAAATGGTTATGTCTGTTAACCGGAAAATATTTTCCTTATAGCTCCATTCCTTTGGGCTAATAACTTCGAACTGACAATCATTTGCTTTCAGTGAATCTTCAACAATAATAAAATCGTCGGGAGTGAATTGGAGCGTTTTTCTTTCATACGAATTGAGAGAATTTATTATTGTGTCAATAAGATCAAGCTTGCTTTCAAATAAGGGATAGAAAAGTATGGTCTGTTCTCCGGAACAAATCATCCCTGAACTTTCGTTGCCCCCTTCTTCATTATGTATTTGTTTTTTAATCTTTGTTTCCTTGTAACCGTTTTTAAGCATATAAAGCGATTCCTGATACAAGGTATGTTCGACATTGCCACCGCCAATTGTGCCGTACTGGTTTCCGTGTAATGACACCCCCATTTTAAAACCAACTCTGCCAGGGCTACTTCCCTCACTATTAACAACAACCATCAGCATGGCGCGTTTATTCAGTTCAAGTTCTTTGGCTATGAATTTCCAGACTTCAATATCTTTCATTTATCTTCTCCCCCTTTTTATTGCTTCTTCAAGGTCAGATTCAGTATTAATGTTGGTTATAATTCCCTCATCTTCTACATCAACATACTCAATAGTAAATTTGTTATCTGTTATGAAAGTGTTAAGTCCACCTTCGCAATCTTCAGAGGGAATATTATCAGCAACCCTCTTAGAAATTATAACGGGATGTCCAGTCCGATCGTTCCAGCGTGATTTAAGAACATCGCAGGCACTGCTTTCAAAACTGAGCTTCATTCTACTTAATGTTTCTATTCTCACAAGCGGGTGATCAACCGGAATTATCAAATAACCATCAGAATTATCTGACCCCTTAACGCCTTCGTAGAGTGAAGACAACATTCCTCTGGCTGGATCCGGATTAATTATCCAGTTACATTGGACAGAAAAACGATTATTTTCACAATTGGGGAAAGTTACAACCGAGACATTTTGAATTCCTACGGATCGAATCCTATTTACGATGCGTTCAAGGAAAAATTCCACGCCTGTCCGGCAGGCAGGTTCACCAAACTTAGCATATATTTTAGGATAGCCAAGCCGGCCGCCACGACCGGCTGCAAGTACAATTGCACTTAACTTTTTGTCCACCTTATTACTCTAATTCTTTCAGCAAACCAGTCTTCTCATTGAATTCATTTATCTTCTCATCCCACTCGTCAACTTTTGCATATTGGTCTGTCCAGTAATTTTCGTCATACCATTGAGCATTCAGTTCTTCAACACTTTTACCCTGTTGTTCAACCCAGGTGAAGTATTTAAGATTGTGGATACGTTTCTTATCATAATAATTCATTTCCAATATTGCATCATTGGAAAGTCCCATCAAATCAGCCTCATAACTAACAGCTGCATCCTGCTTGGTGAATTCACCATGTTCTTCACGTTCTTCTGCCAAACGACTTTGATACATCACCATTGAATCAGTAGCCACGGTAAAGAGAGTATCATTTTCATTCATCTCGTAATACTTTGCCATTTTTATTGCACCCATAATATTAGCAATTGATGAAATACCAAAGAGCGATAATTTATCAAGGATACTTTTATCTACACCGGCTTTTGCTAAATGATTATGTCCATTCTCTTCATTAAATAATCTCATAAGTCTCATGTTCGGATTATCATCGATGCCAATCGCCATATCCATGTTTTTAATGTTATGTATCCATGGCACATGTTTGTCCCCGATACCTTCGATGCGATGTGCGCCATAACCATTATATAACATAGTCGGACATTGAATAGCTTCGCCTGCTGCAACCTTCATGTTTGGAAATATTGTTTTCAAATAATCTGCAGAGCCTAAAGTACCAGCAGATCCCTGAGTAAGGAACATGCCGCTGAATCTTTGTCCATCTTTTGAATTGTTAATAAAGACTTCTTCCATGGCAGGACCAGTAACTGCATAGTGCCACAATGGATTTCCAATTTCTGCAAACTGATTGAGATTTACTATTGAGTCACCGCGTGTTGCGAGCAGCTCCTTTACTTTGTCATAGATTTCTTTAACGTTACTTTCACTGCCATGGGTTGCAATTACCTCAGCACCCATTTCATGTAACCACTCAAACCTTTCTCTGGACATACCCTCTGGCAATACGGCAATTGATTCACAACCTAAAAGACGAGAGTCATACACACCACCACGACAGTAATTACCAGTTGAGGGCCACAATGCTTTTTGAGTCGTCGGATCGAAATGACCCTGTACAAGTTTTTCTACAAGGGGTCCAAAAGTTGCGCCAACTTTATGAGCTCCTGTTGGAAAGAATTTTCCAACCAGTACAAATATTCTTGCCTTCACGCCAGTGAGTTCTGAAGGTAACTCAACATTGTTTACATCACCAAATCCGCCGCCCTTTTCAACAGGTTCGTTTTTCCAGGTTATCCTGAATAAATTAGAAGAATCCAAATCCCACAATCCAATATTGCTCAACTTAGCCTTAATTTTATCAGGCACTAATTCCGGATTTCTCATTTGCTTATAGGTCGGAATAATTATTTTCTTTTCCCTACATCTCTTAATTGTATTTTCTAAAATTTGTTCACTCGTTTTCACACATCCTCCATTACTTCGCTTAATAAACTTTATATTCTGATTTTACTTCCACTGTTAAATTGCTCAAGTAACTTACTGCCCGGGTCTTTTACACGACTCAAATACATCATTGCAGCAATAACAAAAGGTTTATAGCCAGCTTCCTGATAAGTATCTATTTTATATTTATCAAAAACTCCTTTTGTAACCTCACCATCTACACAGCTAACTCCGGAAATATCAGCCGGGAGGCAATGTTGATAGAGTGCTTTTCCGTCCTTTGTCAATTTCATTGTTTCTTCATCGCAAAGCCAATTGACATGTTTTGCGTTATTTGCGAGGCATTCTTTTTCAAGTTCTTTCAGCCCGTTTTGATCTTTGGCTTTAAGGAGCTCAGTACGCTGTTCCATGATATGGAAGGGCGCCCATGATTTCGGGTAAACTACATCGGCATCCTTAAATGCATCCTGCATGGAATGTGTTATCTCAAATGATCCGCCTGATTTTTCCGACTGAGCTCTCGCTAATTCTTCAACTTCAGGAATAAGTTCGTAACCTTTTGGGTAGGCAAGTGAGATTTCCATTCCAAACCTGCTCATCAATCCTATTACTCCCTGTGGAACTGACAATGGTTTACCGTATGAGGGAGAATAAGCCCAACTCATTGCTAACTTCTTACCTTTAAGATTCTCAAATCCACCAAAATAATCTTTCATCTTCAACAGATCAGACATGCTCTGAGTCGGATGATCAATATCGCTCTGCAGGTTTATAATTGATGGTCTTTGATGTAATACTCCGTTATCATAACCATACTGAACAGCCGCACCAACTTCTTCCATATATTTATTGCCTTCGCCAAGATACATGTCGTCGCGGATTCCAATAATTTCTGTCAGAAAGGAAATCATGTTGGCAGTTTCAAAGACGGTTTCGCCATGCGCTATTTGAGATTTAACCTCGTCCAGTTCAGATAAGCCAAGTCCCATTAAATTTGCAGCAGAAGCAAAGCTAAACCTTGTGCGTGTTGAATTATCACGGAATATTGAAATGGCTAGTCCGGAGTTAAATAATTTTGGTGATACTCCATTCTTATGCATATCCTTTAACATCTCCGCGACAGTAGCAACCGCTTTTATCTCTTCTTCAGAATGGTTCCATGTTAATAGAAAATCCTTGTTGTGAAGATTCAAATTAGAATCTCCCAGTTGTGTACATAGTTTTTCAAAAACCGCTTTTTCCATTCCTTTATTTCCTCAAATTAGTTTCTGTTATTTATCAATAAAATTTTGCTGTATTTTCAATTGCATCAACAATCTGTTGATACCCGGTGCATCTGCAAATAACCGGAGTAATGGCTTCTTTAATTTCTTCACGAGTCGGATTATTGTTCTTGAACAACAAAGCATGCCCAGTTAAAACCATACCAGGAGTACAATAACCGCACTGGATTGCGCCGCAGTCAATAAATGCCTGCTGCAAGGGATGAAGAGCCCCATCCTCATTTTCAAATCCTTCAATAGTCATAACACTTTTCCCAACTACATCTTTAACCAGCTTACGGCAGGAAGTTACAGCCTCGTTATTTATGAGTATTGTACAAGCCCCACAGACTTCAATTTCGCATCCTTTTTTAGTGCCGGTTAAATCAAGATCCTCTCTAATAAACTCAAGTAAGTTCTTTTCAAGTATCTCTTCCCTTAATAATATTTCTTTTCCATTTATCGTAGTCTTCATCATTATAACTCAATTTTGATTGGTAGTTTATAGTAACGTTTGCCTGTTGCATTATATATTGCATTGGCAATTGCCGGAGCCATAATTTCATTTGTTGGTTCACCAACACCTTTTGCCCCTGAGGGAGACAAAGGATCAACACTTTCAACAATAATGGCTTTCATATCAGGCACATCCTTTGCACGTGTTAAGTGATACTTATGGAAGTTTGTGCTACGTACTTTTCCATCTTTTGTTTTCACTTCCTCACGAAGCGCGTAACCCATGCCCATAACCATTCCGCCATAAAACTGACCAAGGAGCATTTCTTCATTAATAGCTTTACCAACATCATGTGCGGCCACAGCATTAAGCAATTTCACTTTTCCCTTAACCTTATCAACTGTCAACTCAACAGCCTGACATCCATAGACCCATGTAAAGTATGCGTTACCTTTACCAACTTCTTCATCCCATGAAACTTCCGGTCCCTGAAACAAACCAAAAGCATAGGGGTAAGTCTTGTTGGAAAACATCATCTGAATAATTTCTTCGAATGTATAAAATGTGCCGGTGGCACTAATTGAAACGCCATCATTTTCAAAAACAAAATCTTCTTTAGTACAATCAAGAGTTTCAAAAAGTGTTTCTGCAATAAGCTTTTTGAAATTGTCAGCGGCTTTCGTTATGGCCCCTCCCCCCATTATTGTTCCTCTTGACGCAACGGTTGTTCCGCCATCGGGGATAGTGGAAGTTGATGAACACTGATACCTGATTCGTTCCTTCTTTATACCTAGCTGCTCAGCAAGAATAAGAAGCATAGCCGATTCAAGACCCTGCCCATTTTCATGCACCCCGGCTTCCAGCAGTACTGAACCGTCAGGTTGAGCATTAATTATAGCTGAGCAATAATCTTTGCCTTCTGCCCCTAAGCTCATACCTCTATAACTGATTGCAATTCCGATTCCGTATAACTCATCAGTATCAGATTTACCATGCGAGCATTTTTTTAACTTTTCTTCGAATCCGATTTCGGTTTGAACTTTTTCAAAAACATTACTCAAGTTCACAGTATGATTTTCTAAAATCTGACCTGTAATGGTTTCATCTCCCTGCATAACCATATTACGTTTTCGAATTTCCATCGGTGACAGGCCAACCATTTCAGCGGCTTCCTCAATTAAGGACTCGATTGCAAAATTAACCTGAGGCGAGCCAAAACCTCTCATAGCGCCAGTAAATATATTATTTGTGTGAACACCAAGAGCGTCGCACTTAACATTGTCAACTTTGTACGGTCCGCAGCATTGAACAGTTGAGCGCCATAAAACCCAGGGAGTAACCGATGTGTAATTGCCTGCATCAGCAAGAAAGCGGCACTCAACAGCCTTTATTTTACCGGACTTATCCAGTCCCATTTTATAATTAAGTTTGTAAGGGTGACGTTTATAACTTTCTTTGATGGACCACTCACGTTTATAAGTCATTTTAACAGGATGTTTTGTTAACATAGCTGCCAGTGCCGTTCTTGCACAAACAATAGCGGCTGTATCATCCTTGCCGCCAAATCCTCCGCCTGTTGGTGTACCTTTCACTTCAACTTCAGATAATTCTTTACCAAGTAATGTTGCAACAAATCTTCTTGTTGAAAATGGATGCTGCATACTTCCAAAAACTTCCATCACACCATCATGGCGCGGAATACAAACCGAAGACTCAGGTTCCATGTAACTATGCTCAATTAGTTGAGTCTTATATTCACGTTCAAGAATTATATCGGAATTCTTGAAGCCTTCCTCAACAGAGCCCCTTCTTACTTTATGATGAGTAACAATATTAGTCTTCTTCTCTTCATGAATAAGAATGGAATCTGATTTTAAAGCCTCTTCGGGATCAAGTAAAAGCGGAAGTTGTTCAACTTCAACCGTAACTTTACCAATTGCCTCAATAGCTTCTTCTCGTGTCTTTGCTACAATCAGAGCAACCACGTCACCATTGCCACGGATTCTGTCTTCGGCAAACATGTAGTAGTCTTTGTGAATCTGACCAAATCTGTTTTCGCCCGGAACATCTTTATAAGTAATTACTCTAATAACCCCTTCAGATTGTTCTGCCTTACTAACATCTATCTTAATAATATAGGCATGAACATGGTCACTATAAACCGGAACCGCATGCAGCATATTGTGAAACTTCATATCATCTGCATATCTGGAACGCCCGGTAACTTTAGCGTATCCGTCGTTACGCCATCCTTTTCTTTCGCTCATAATAGTTTACCCTTTGGTTCACTTTCAATTATTTCATTCTCACTTACTACCAAATCCCCACCCAAAAAAACATGTGTAACATTCAGGCTTGTTTCCATCCTTTCGTATGGATTAAACGAGTCGCTTAAACTCGATTTTATCAATCTCTTATTACCATCTTTCAATAAGACTAAATCGGCATCACTTCCAATTCTTATACTCCCCTTTTGAGGATATTTACCCACAAGCTTTGCCGGATTGGCAGATAAAAGTTTATTCATTCCCAGAAAGGTTACTTCACCCTTATACTTTAATATCTCATACGCCAAAGGAACGAGGGCACCTAAACCGGCAAGCCCCTTAGGCACCGCGTAATGGTTGGAGTTATTATTAGACTTATCCTCTTTTCTAAAAGCGCAATGATCAGTAGCCAGCAGATCAACTTTGCCATTAATAAACGATTCGTACATTGCAAGTCTCACTCTTTCACTCCTAAGTGGAGGAGAACATAAATACTGATATCCATCTTCCGCTTTGAGATAATCTTCGTTGAGAAGCAAATATTGCGGACCTGTTTCGCTAGTTATATGAACTTCCATTTTTGCTTCATTAATAAGTTCCAATGCTTCGTTTGACGAAACATGGACAATATGGAATCGAGCACCTGATGATTGTGCAATTTGAATAATTTGTTCAACTGCTCTCACTTCGGCTTTTACTGGTCTGGAAACAGCATGTGAGTATTCACTTGAGCTGTCCAACTCAGATGGATTTACCGAGTTCAAAACTTCTTCATCTTCGCAATGAACAAGAATTGTAACATCATAATCACTAAGTTTTTCAGCCAACAAACTTATCTGATCATAGCTGCTAAAAATGCCAGATTCTTTATACGTTGAATATAGTTTTAATGTTCTATATCCGCTTTTCACAAGATTGATGAGCTCGGCAATACTTTCTTCATCCTTTTCTGTAGGAGTCAGATGCCAGCCAATGTGTGTAAAAGAGTTATTCTCTGCTTTCACTCTGGCTTCATTAATACAATCGGACAAAGTCTTGTTGGGCGATTGAGTAATAAAAGAATAGAGGGTTGTTATGCCATTTTGTAAAGCTATTCTTGAACCACTTTTATAGGTGTCTGCGAGATAATATTCACCAATGGTGTCATCAAGATGAGTATGAACATCAATAAGTCCCGGTAAAAGATAGTCTCCCTTCGCATCTATTTTATAGACCGTTTCGGGTACATTAAGATTTTCACCAATCTCATGGATCAGTCCATCCTTAATCCAGAGTCCTGACTTCTCTATTCTATCTTCAAAACATATTTTGGCATTATGTATATAATATTCTTTCAACTCATTTCACTTCTATCGCTTCAGGTAATGTAATATTCTTAAGTGGTGTTTCAATATCCTTCAAACCATGTCCTGTTACAAGCAATATTATCTGCTCGTCAGGTGAGAACAGTTCTAACTCTTTTATCTTCTGTAGGGCAGCCACTGTAACAGAGGCAGATGGCTCTGCAAACACTCCAGACTTCTCAGCGAGAATCTTCTGTCCTTCCATTATTTCAGCATCGTTCACCGTGATTGAAAAACCATTGGATTCCAGAACGGCCTTTCTTGCCATGTGAGCATTGCTTGGCGCGCAGACAGATATTGAGTCTGCAACTGTATTGCTACTTTTCAGATTCTCATATTCGCCGGTTTCTATATAAGCATGAATAGCACTCGAATTCTCAGCCTGTGCACAAATAATCTTAGGCAGCTTATCTGATAATCCGGCTTTCATCAAATCATAAAATGCTTTATAAACGCCTGAGATTATTACACCATCACCAACGGGAACGAGTATTGCATCCGGCACCTTGAATCCATTCTGCGTAAATATTTCAAGTCCGACAGTTTTCTTACCTTCAATGGTGAAAGGATGATAGGCAGTGTTTCTGTTCAGCCCCCCCTTTTCCTTTGTATGTTCCAGGGATAATTTAAAGGCATCATCGTAAGTACCCTTAACAGGAATCACCTTCGCTCCGCAAAGTATATTCTGCAACATCTTTGCTTTTGGTGCCGATGCAGGGACATAAATAATAGCCTTCTTGCCCGCCGCGGCACATACGGATGAAAGGGAACTCGCCGCGTTGCCTGTTGATGCCGCAACAATTTCTGTTTCATTCAAACGACTTGCTTCTGCAACAACAAGATATGAGGCACGGTCCTTCAGTGATCCACTGGGATTCAAACCATCATTCTTGATCCATAGATTTTGCAAGCCGAAGTGTTTACCCAGGATACCTGCTTTGTGAAGTGGTGTATTCCCAACAGGAAAGTTTGGAAGATATTTTGATTCAATGGGTAAGAATAAATCCCAGCATGGAATTCTTTTATCAAAAGCTCTGCTCAACTCTTCATAATCAAACTCTATTGACAGAACCCCTCTCAGTGGATTACCCGGGACATAATTATTTTCACAATCAGGACAGAGATATTTCACTTCATCCCTCTTATATTCCTTACCGCACTCTGTACATCTATAAACAAACGGAATCATAATTTATTTCTTATTTAATTTTGCAATAAAAGCCGCGTAAAATGCCGCTGCATGACTAAGATGTTCAACTGGTGTTTCTTCGTTTGGTGCGTGAGCATAAATTTCATTTCCAGGTCCCAAGCCAATGCAGGGAATTCCATGCATACCCATAACCGCAACACCGTTCGTGCTGAATGTCCATTTATCAACAAATGCTTCTTTCCCAAGAGTTTCCTTATATGCTTCCGCTGCCCCCTTAAGGTAATCGCTATTCTCATCAAGAACCCATGTTGGGAAATATTTTTCAGTCGGGTAAACTAAACCAGTGTAGGCTTTCTCTGCATATTCCAAAACCTCAACAATTACATCATCGTACCCGGCACGTTTCGCGCAATCAATTACCTCCGCAACAGACGTTTCCTTCGTTTCATTTACTGTAAGTCTTCTATCCAGTTGAATCTTCGCCATATCCGGCACAGCACATTGAGAGGGGGAATTAAAGAAAAACTGAGTAACAGTTACCGTTCCCTTGCCAAGAAATGGATCATCCGCCAAGCGTTCATTTAACTTTTCAATTTCCAGTGCAATGCGGGACATTTTGTAAATAGCATTGTCTCCACGTTCAGGTGCCGAGCCATGACATGATAGTCCCTTAATCTCAATAGTCATTTCCATACGTCCGCGGTGACCACGATAAATATTCATGTTTGTTGGTTCAGTTATAACAACCAGCTCCGGTTTAATTTTTTCTTCTTTGATAATGTACTGCCAGCAGAGACCGTCGCAGTCTTCTTCCATTACTGTTCCAGTAAAGTAAATTGTAAACTCATCATTAAGATTCATTTCCTTAATCATCCTGCCTGCATAAACCATGGAAGCCATTCCGCCCTTCTGGTCTACAGTCCCACGTCCGCGAACCATTCCATTTTCAACTTTTGAGTCAAATGGGCCATATTTCCAAAATGATTCATCCCCCGGATAAACAGTATCGATGTGAGCGTCAAACGCAATTACACGAGGACCGCTTCCAATTCTTCCTATCACATTTCCCAGACCGTCAACACGAACCTCATCAAATCCAACAGTTTCCATCTGCTTCTTAATCACTTCAATTACTTCTTTCTCTTTACCTGAGAATGAAGGAGTCTTAATCATATCAACTAAAAATTCTGCTGTTTCATTTTCGAGTTCTTTAGCCCGGTCAAATATTTTTTTATAAAGTTCACTCATCGTTTTTCCAAATTAATATTAAAATCTGTCCCAAAGCTTTTGTGCCGCTTCAGCAGCCTTCGCGTTTACTTCTCTTTCATCTATATCAATTTTCAGAATCTGGTTTTCCATCAACACTCTTCCGTTTACAATTGTCGTATCAACCTTTGCATTTGAGAGTCCGAAAATGAAGTGACCAAGAACCGTTCCTTCGTTAAGTGGAGTTGGTGAGTAGTAATCAAGAAGAACTATGTCAGCCACCGCATCTTCTTCAATCACACCAAGTTTTTGATCCCAGAATCGATTTGCGATTTTAGCATTGTTGAAGAAAAGAGTATTTACAACTTCCATAAATCCAACGGACGGATCAGCGTTGCGTAAATGCTGCGCCCACATTGCTGTGCGAACTTCTTCAAGCATATTTACTGTCATAGCATCCGTACCCAATCCTACAAGAATACCTTTCTCCTGCATCTTGATGATATCGGAAATACCAACTGCATTGTTCATGTTTGATTGCGGCTGATGCGTAACAATTGTGTTCGTCTCTGCAAGCATATCCATTTCAGCTTCATCAATATGAATACAATGCGCCGCGATTGATTTCTTACCCAGAATCTTAAAGTCCCGGAAGCGTTCTACCACGGAAAGACCATACTTATCACGTGTCGCGTTCTGATCTGACATATCTTCAGCAACGTGAACATGAAAACCTGAGTTGTACTTATTCCCAATTTCGCTAGCTTTAATAAGTGTTTCTTCCCCAACAGTAAATGAAGCGTGCAGACCGAACATGGCTTTCAGAAATCCTTTGTCATTGTCAGCGCAGTACTTTATAAATTCTTCATTCTCTTCAAGACCCTGTTGTGCAATTTCTTTCCCGTCACGGTCAGACAATTCATAACACAAAGAAGAGCGCAATCCTGTTTCAGTAACAGCCTTTGCAATTTCCATTAGTGAACCTTTCACCGCACCCGGACTCGCGTGATGATCAATCAAGGTGGTTGTACCACATTTAATGGATTGTATCATCATTACCAGCGCACTGTAATAGTTGTCTTCCATGCTCAATTTTTTATCTAATCGCCACCAGAGGTTTTCAAGCACTTCCTGAAAATTATGGGCCGGTTCAGCTTTGCCCAAACCTCTTACGAGCGTACTGTAAAAGTGCATGTGAGCATTAATAAAACCAGGCATAATCAACTTACCGGCTGCGTCAATTTCTTTATCAAATTTAAGGTCCGAAGGAATCGTATCAGTTATTTTACTGATCTTTCCATCCTCTATGATTACGTGATGATTGTGAAGCACTCTGTTATTTTCACCGAGTGTAATCACAATTCCGTTTTTAATGAGTAATGTACCTTTCATATCTATCCTGTAATTTTATTATTCTCTCAGCATTAGTGCTTCTTCTTTAGTTCTCTCTCTCATGTGTAAAGCACCTGAGAAACAGTTTTGCACGCAGAACGAACAGCCTATACACTTACTTGCATCCATCCGGGGGTTTTTGTTTTCGTTAAGAGTAATTGCAAGGTATGGACAACGGGTACAGTTGCCGCAATTCACACACAATTCATCTGTAACTTGAGATATCTTCTTGATTGACGATAACTCCATAAATCCTAAAATTGGATTTGGTAGCGCAGATCCTATGAGTTCCTTCACTGAGGCGATTTTTCTCTCTTCCATTAAATGACTTATACCCGAATGAAGCTCATTAATAATGTCATAACCATATTTCATAACAATTGAACAGAATTGTACTGTCTCTGCACCCAGCGCTAAAAAGTGAGCAGCTGATTTATAATCCATTGGACCGCCATTGCCCGACACCTTAACATCCAACTTGGAGGCATTAGCTAAAGTAAGATTTGAAATGTTTACAACTCCCTGACCAGACATACCAACAACTACACCATCTTCCCAAACCTTGTCTTTAGAAGGCTGAAATTCCAAACCAGGAAATGTATTCGCTAAAGTAACGCCTGCTTTCTTATAGGAATATGTATCAAGCACTTGTTTGATGGCAAACATTATAGGATATATCGCCGTAACGGCACCGGTTAATTTAAAGAGTTTAGGTACGTCCGCATCCGAAACTTCCATTATCCAGTCAACTATCTTAGCCGTTAACTCCGGATCCTGCGACACAATATCACCTTTTGTACCGTCACCACCTTGCGGACAGGACAAACTATATTCAATTCCCATTGCACCGGCTGCTTCCAGTTTTTTAGTATTCGATTGCCATACTGCTTTATCAGCTTCATCGTCACCGGTAACCGGACCCCCTGTTGAAGCCATAGTTAATCTGTCAGGGTATTCCGCAACAAGTTTTTTAACCTCCTCACAAATCCTATCAAGTGGATGACCGGAAACATTATCGGCATTGCCGAATGTTTTGTCATCCAGCACATACATGTATTCTGCGGGTATGTGAATGGAAAGATTATCAAATGCGGTTTTCATGATGCCGCCAGCCCAGCCGGCTTCGTAAGCCGCTTTCATCTGATCATAACCATCTGTTGGAGGAGCAGCTGACAATAAGAAAGGTGAGATTATTTTTCTTCCAAAGAATTCTGATTCAAGTGAAACGGGAACAAGATTATCACCCGATAACTTAACAGAACTGCGTCGTGGATTATCATATTTTGGAATCTCTTTTTTAAAGAGAAAACTTAAAACTTTTGTGGCTGTATTCTTACCGGATGCAACTGCTTCAATAACGGTTGTTGGTCCGTTTACCATATCACCGGCGTGGAATATTCCTTTCGAATCCTTCTCCTTAATCGAGCTGCCCGAACCGATTGCGAAAACGACTACATCATAATCAACAAGAGTAGAGTCTGAGCCGGGAATCTCGACCATAGCAGCTGGTGAAAACTTCTGCTTCGCGGGAAGACTCATCCTGCTTGTATGCAGAGTCAGCCTGTTCACCTCTTCAATTATGGCTGTTACCGCAGTACGCGTGATAACTCCAAACTCGCCCGTAACAATTTCATTTCTTTCAAAGGAAGTTAAATTCAACTCACTGGGTTTCTCCAGACAAATCATATCAATTTCATTTGCATGTTCAGCTCGTGCAACAACAGCACAATCAAGCGCCACAGCGCCGCCGCCGATTATCGCAACATTCTTATCAACCAGTTTATACTTTTTAGGATCTTTAAGAAGATCTTCCCATAAAATGGCTTTTTCTTTTCCAGCAATCTGAAGTTCGTAAGGTACATCCAGCCCTGTTGAAATAAATACAGCATCAAAATCTTCCATTAACTTTTCAGGTTTTGCAACAACTGTATTTTTATTGACTTCTATTTTACCAAGGGAAATGAGATAATCCAGATCGGAAGCAAGAATAGATTTATCAAGTCTGCTGTCAGGGATTAAATTACACATACCGCCCAACTTATCCCCTTTCTCATATATCGTAACTTCCACACCTTCCTGAATAAATACTGATGCAGCCGCTAAACCCGCTGGACCGCCACCAATTATCGCGACCTTCTTTCCGGTTTTTTCTGTTTTTATAAAGTTGGGAGTTCTCTTATAATCTTTTGCTTTTTGAATAATTGTTGATTGTATTGCAGGAATATTTAGAGGCTCATCAAAAGTTTTATGAGTACATGCCGCCATGCAAAATGTATCGGGGCAAACAGCACCGCAAATACCACCGAGAGGGTTCTTACTTAAAATAAGTGTGGCAGCACGTTTATAATCCTGTGGTTCACCCTTTTGAATCGCCATGATGAAATCGGCTGGCGAGCATTGCGACGGACATGCATCCATGCAAGGCTTTTCCTCACAGTAATTACATCTGCTAATTTCGCTCTTTAATTGTGCATCAGTTAATAGTTGTAACCTTTCTTTCATAATTTATCCCTGCGTTATTAAAATATTATGAAGCTATCATTCGTTTAATTTTCTCGGGTATTTCATCCCGGTTGTTTTTCTTTATTATGAATAAAGCATCAAACTCATCAAGCCCAAAATGAGTTAGCCAAAAGTCTAATGCTCTCTTTTGTATGGTAAAAATTAAATTTTTATGCAGCTTAACCAATTTTGTTAAATCTTCTAGAAATCCATAGGCGCTTTTTTCCATAACACCCAACTCATCAATTAGTAGCCATTGAGAGGGATTTAGATTTTCTCGCAGATATTCTCCTGTGTTATTAAACACTTCACTCTTAATACCGTACTCTCCAAACTTCAGTGTTTTGTCAAATTCAATATGCGCGAAAACTTCTGACTCGCCGGAAAATTTCATCAGTTTATGCCCACGTACTTTTCCTGTTTCAATCACCGAAGCTGTACGGAATCCAAATTGACTCTCTGGTGGAATTTCACTAATAACCTGATTGAATACAGTTGATTTACCACCGTGCAGTTCGCCTGTTAAAATTATTTTCATTTCTCACCTCCACTCTTCAGAAGTGACATCAATACTTTTTCCGGTGTCATGGGTGCTTTATAAATAAAATCCATTTTGGGATTAAAGGATTTCATGGCATTCAGAATAGCGAAGTACGTTCCAATACCATACATGAAAGGTGGTTCACCGATTGCTTTCGAATTAAACGGACCAGCTGAATTTTCAGGGTTGTTGTAAAAATCTACATTTATCTCTTTTGGAGCAGAATGGATATCCGGCACCTTATATGCAGATAGAGTGTCAGTAGTCAGGCGTCCTTTATCATTATGCAATATCTCTTCCATGGTCATCCACCCGATACCCTGAGCGAGTGCGCCTTCAACCTGACCAAGATCAATCTTTTCATTCAGGCTGACACCATAATCATGTACAATACTTACTTTATCGATTTGGTAAGTGCCACGAAGACAATCGACAGTAACCTCTGTTATGGCAGTACCTGTTACGTGGTAGGCAAAAGCATTGCCTTTCTCAGTTTTCTTATCGAAGAAAATATTTGGCGTAGAATAATGAGCATGAGCCGATAGATTTATGCGCTCGAAGTATGCCGATAAAATCAGGTCCTTCCAGGTTAGCTCTGTTTCTGTTTCATTCAGAAAAACCTTGCCATTTTTCAGTGATACTTCATCTTCATAAGCTGAACTAAGTTTTTTTCCGGCAAATTTTAATAGGCGGGCTGCAATTTCCTCGCATGCAAGTTTCGCAGCGTTACCATTCATGTCCGCCCCGCTGCTTGCCGCTGTAGGTGAGGTATTCGCGTTGCGTGTTGTGTTTGTGTAATCCAGTTTTATCATTTCCATAGGAAGTGAAAAGACATTAGCCGCAACACGCTTAATTTTTTCATTAACGCCCTGACCCATTTCAACGGCACCAGTGCTTATTAATACAGATCCATCATTATAAACATGTACAAGAGCGGAAGCCTGATTTAAGAATGTTGAGGTGAACGATATTCCAAAACAAACCGGTTGGATGGAAACACCTTTCTTTATATAATGACTTATCTTGTTATACTTCTCTGCCGATTTTTTGATGCTTCCGTAATGGTATAATTCTACTCCCCTATCCCAACAAGCTATTGCATGATTATCCATAACTCTCATGCCATATGGGAAGGTGTCATTCTTCTTTATTAAATTTTTTCTCTGAATATCTTCAACAGGTAAACCTGTAACATCCGCCGCCTTATCAATGGCAGATTGCAGAACAAACATTGCCTGCGGTCCGCCAAACCCACGGTATGCAGTATTCGGAGTTAGGTTCGTCTTGCAGCTAACCGCAGTAGCTTTAACATTTGGGATGAAGTAACTGTTTGTCGTGTGGAACAAAGTCCTCTCGAGAATGGCCGTGGACAAATCAGCAGAAGCTCCTGCGTTCTGATAAAAAGTTACTTCGTAACCGAGAATAGTACCATCTTTCTTCAATCCAATTTTATAATCTGATGAATATGGATGGCGCTTGCCTGTCTGCCTAATATCTTCACCACGTTTCAGCACGAGCTTAACAGGACGCTTTATTTTGTTAGCCGCGACAGCTGTAATAGCTGCCCATGGAGTCGCCTGATCTTCCTTGCCGCCAAAGGCACCGCCCAAACGCAAAACTTCCACTTCAATCATGTGCATAGGAATATTGAGAATCCAAGCTATGGTTTTCTGAACAGCCGTCGGCGATTGTGTGGAAGAGATCACCTTAAATTTTCTTTCTTCTATGGGAATGGTAACCGCACTCTGTGTTTCAAGATAGAGATGTTCCTGTGCACCGGATTCAACTTTGTCTTCAATTACAAAATCACATTCGTTCCATGCAGCGTTAACATCCCCCAACGAGAAAATCCTTGGCGGCGCAATTAGCGAATTCTTCGCGAAAGCCTCACGCGGATCAAAGATAGCGGGCAATTCTTCGTATTCAACCTTTATTAAATTTTTAGCCTTTCTTGCAATGGCATCAGTCTCAGCTATTACTGCGGCAATAGGCATCCCGATAAAATGAACCTGCTCAACAGCAAAAAGTTCTTCGTCTTTTATGATATTGCCAATCTCGTTGAGCCCTGGGATATCCTTATGAGTAATTATAGCATGAACACCCCTGCAGGCTTCAGCGGCTGAATAGTCGATGCTGATAATTATTCCGTTAGCCACTGTTGAGGTTAGAACGTTAGCATATAGCGTGTTGGCCGGAACATCAAGATCTCCGACAAACTTCGAGGCACCTTTTACATGTAGACTTATATCATCCTGTCTCATACTAACTCCTCGGCAGATACAAATTCTGGAAACAGTTCAATAAAGTGGGCTATCACAAGATTCTTTAGAAGCGTTTTTTTATATTCAGCTGAACCACGCATATCGCTAATGGGTGTTACTTCCTTAACACAGGATTCGGCTATTTCATAAACCGTTTTATTATTAATTGTTTTTCCTATGGCTAGCGCGCCTGCGGCAGGTAAATACTTTGGAACGGCTGCAACACCACCTGCAGCTAGTTCAATTTTTGTAATAATATTATCTTCCGTCTCAATAGCCATGGCCGTGTTTACCGAGGCAATATCAAGATGCTCACGTTTTGAGACCTTTTCAAAGTTCATTTTTAAATTCTGCGAGGGTAGAGGAATATACATTCCTTTTAGTAGTTCACCCTCCTGCAAAGCGATTATTTTATAGTTGATGAAAAAATCCTTAAAAAGCACTGTACTTTCTTCCCCATCCAATGTAAGTACCAGTTCAGCATCAAGTACAAGGAAAAATATGGATAGGTCGCCAATAGGGGAAGCGTTTACAAAATTACCAGCCAATGTTGCCATGTTGCGGATGGGAGTGGATGAAATAAGATGGAACTTCCGCTCAATCTCAGGGAAATATGCCTTAAGAATATTCGATTCGTAAATGTCCGTTACCGTAGCTGAAGCATCTATATAAATTTTGCCGCACTCTAATTTGATTTTGCTCTTACTTTGGGAACGGTTGACAAAGTACAGATCGTAATCTTCTACTTCCTCATCCCGCTGAACAACAAGATCAGTACCGCCGGCAACGGGGCGCTGCCCTTCCATTATTTTTATTGGAGGAAGTGCTGCCTCAAGGTCTATTAACTTCTCTTTAATTTCTGTCATATACCCAGGCAGTAATTTCCACTCAACAAGTTTTGCTACACGGTTCTCGGCATTTAGTAATTCATCAACCCGGTCACCAACATAATCCACAAGATCCTGTGCGACACGTTTTATAGAAGCATAACCTGTACAGCGGCAGATGTTTCCATCAAGCGCTTTAATGATGCCTTCGTAGGTAAAGTCCTTACATGTTAAAAGATAACCAGTAATGGAGAGTAAAATTCCGGGCGTGCAGTAACCGCACTGACTGGCATTCTGGTCAACGGCACTCTGTTGAATTGGGTTAAGTTCGTTCTCGTTAATACCTTCGATAGTGATGATATGGCTGTCGGCAATTTCGCCAAGAAGCATAAGACAGGATGTAACTGAGCGGTAGTAAATTTGGTTATTCCTCAGCCTGCCTTGTAAAACCAGGCATGCCCCACAGTCTCCTTCACGACAGCTCTCTTTAGTACCAGTTAAATTGAGATCATGCCGTATAAAATCTAAAACTCTATATCCTTCAGATTTCTCTGTGGTTGTTACAACGTTATTCAGGATAAACTTGATCATGTTATCCTCTTTAGCTGAATGGGATTATTATCATTACTATTGAAGAACAAAAAACCCGTCATTTAGGGCATTTAAGTGCACTTTTTTATGACAGGTTTATCGAATATACGATTAATTGTGAAAAGGCGAAAGGACATTTGTCCGTTGATAGATTGTTAGATACCAGACTATTAGAAGCCAGACAAAGGCTTGAAAATCATGATCATGCTCTTGATCTTGCTCGATTTTTTTGAAAGCTCGTCCCCTCCCTGGAGGGGAAAGTGGGGTGGGTCCAGAAGAACCACTTGAATTATTCTTAAAAAATATTAACTTGACCACTACTTCTTTTCCTCCCTCTTTTTTGAACAATAAATTATTCTACAATAAACACAGTAAAATGCGCCGCAAAATCATTCCATACAAACCATGGTTAAAGGAGTATGCTCGTAAGCTAAGAAACCACATTACCTTTACCGAAATTCTGTTATGGGGATTCCTAAAAAAGAAACAAATGTTAGGTTACGACTTCGACAGGCAGAGACCCATTGATAATTTCATTGTCGACTTTTACTGCAAAGACCTTTTTCTGGCTATTGAGATTGATGGTGAGAGCCATTATGGGAACAGAGATAAGGACGAGAAGAGAGATCTACGCCTAAACGAGCTTGGTGTGACTGTCCTTAGGTTTGATGACCTTGAAGTCAGACATAATACTGAGGGTGTGCTGAAGTATATTGAGAAATGGATAAAGGAAAGAGAAAAAGCCAGGGTTTGAAATGGTTCTTCCTACCCACCTCTTTGCCACATCCCAGGAGGGGGCAATGTTTTAAACTATTTTATTCTAATAAGTATTAGATCTTATTGAGTGAGGATTTGATTTTTATTTAAAGAGATCGAAGTTTTTTGTGTAGTGAATCAGATTTCGACTAATTCAAACTTTCATTCCATAATTCTATTCAGAACTTATTTCTAAATTGAGTAATCCTTTTAGGGATAATAGAAACAATACTTGGCACCTCTAATATTCATATTCAACAGATTCATTTCTATCTTTTATAGCCCCATCCTCTTAACAAAATTGAAGGATCGTCCCCTCCTTGGAGGGGGACTGGGAGTGGGTAAAAGAGAAAGAGCAAAAACTTGGTTCTCAAAAAGTATCTCTTAGAACCCCCCTGCCTGCCGGCAAATGTAGGGACAGGTTTGCTGTTAAATGGGAAAGGAGTTTTTCTAACAAAGTTTTTCACCTTTACTCCTACAAGTCTTCCCCACTCAAAGTCTTTACGTCTTCAGTCTACTTTTCCCTCAAAAAAGTAACTCTGTAAATTAACTCATCTTTTACCTCATACATGGCAATAACATACATTGGTGGTGCTTCACCTCGTCCGGTAACTTTTTCTTTATCAATAACAAAGTTTCCAAAAGTCATGCGTTCTACTATTTCTGCGTGGTTGTTCGGGAATTTTTTGAACATCTTTTCGTAAGCTTCCCTTTTAGCTTCTTTGGTATCAAAAATTAATTCGTCCGGGTAATTATAAACTTTAATTTCAGGATGGAAGGATTCCATAAAACTATCAATATCACCGGCATTATAAGCCTTAAGCTGCTGCTCTATTATTTGTTCTGGCGCTTTAGTCATTGTTTCCTCTTTATAAATATTTGCAGCTTCTATAGAAGTTGCCAATAATAAGAAAATCAAAACAGGAATTCTTTTTATTTTTCTATTCATTTTTAGTTTCCTTTTTGCCCTAATTGAAACTACAAAGCTACAATAAAAATTCTATGTGGTCGCAAAATTTTGATTACCATTATTCCGGCATTCAGTAAAGCTGGTTATGACCATTTGAAAGCTCAGGGCAGTTTTAATTATGAGGTTTATGTTGAGTACTCAGGGCGGGGCGGAGTCGCCGCCCCTAAATCTTTCCATCTGGAATTCCGCTCTTTTGTAACTGAATTCTGAATTCTGACTCTTCAACTTATCCACTATACCAAATAATTCTCTGCTAGTTTTTTGTAGGCCGCTACCTGCTCTTCAATCCAGCCGGCATCCTTGCCCATTTCCTTCGCCATCAGCCCGGCAACAACCGGTGCCATTTTTAAAGAGGCTCTTGTATCAAGTATCAAATACCTTCTGCGTCTGGAAAGAAAATCTTCAATGGTCATAGCCATCTCTTCTCTTACTGCCCAGATAACCTCAGCTTTAATAGCGTCGTATTCCGGAATAATCTTTTCGGCAAGGATCGCATCGGTTTTTGCAAGACCCTGTATTTCCAGAGCATCGGAGCCATAACACTCAAGCGCGCCAAATGCATCGGCGTGGTTATGATAGCCATGTATGTTCAGTGTTTTTGTCTTACACTCCTCTGGCTCAAGTTGTCCTATCATAATCGCCTGCTCAAGTGTGTCCTCAGCCATCTTTCTGTAGGTCGTCCACTTACCGCCGGCTATGGTGACTAATCCGGATTTTGAAATACTTACCACATGTTCCCTTGAAATTGCAGCAGTATTCTCTGCTTCAGGGTTTACAACTAAAGGCCGGACTCCGGCAAAGACGCTTAAAATATCCTCCCTGGTTGGATCCTTAGTTAGATATCTTGCAGTATGTTCTAGTAGAAAATTAACCTCTTCTTCCAACGGAATAGGTTCTCTAACAGCCTCAGTAATTGGAGTATCTGTAGTACCAACAACAATTTTGTCGTGCCATGGAATTGCAAAGAGAACTCTGCCGTCATCTGTGTGGGGCACCATAATGGCGCTGTCACCCGGCAGGAATGATTTATCAAGAACCATGTGAACTCCCTGACTGGGGCTTATCATGGGGAGACAATCCTGGCAATCCATTTTTCTAACAGAATCAGTAAATGGTCCTGTCGCGTTAATAACCACACTTGCCTTTAGGTTGTATTCTTTATCATTAATAAGATCACGTACTTCAACACCGCTCACCAAATCGAAAGTCTTAGTGAGGGAAACAGCCTCCATATAATTTACTGCAACACCCCCCTGCTCCGCAGCAGTCTTAATCAGATTTATTACAAGTCGTGCGTCATCAAACTGACCATCATAATAAATAACACCGCCATTTAACCCTTCCTGTTCAACGGTAGGAATATGTTTTACCGTCTCTTCTAACGAAAGCAATTCGGAATTACCAAAACCTTCCCTGCCGGCAAGCATATCATAAATTTTCATCCCTATGCCATAGAAAGGTCCCTCCCACCAATCGTAGTTGGGAACAATAAATGGAAGATCATGAACAAGGTGAGGAGCGTTCTTACGCATTATGCCGCGTTCTTTCAGTGCTTCAAGCACGAGGGCTATGTTGCCCTGCTGCAAATACCTTACGCCGCCATGTACCAGCTTCGTACTTCGGCTTGATGTACCGCTGCTGAAATCAGCTCTTTCAATTAATAATGTTTTGTATCCCCGCGAGGCAGAATCGAGCGCTATACCAGCTCCCGAAGCGCCGCCACCTATTATTACAACATCCCAAATTTGATTCTCTTCAATTGCCGCTAACATTTCCTTACGATTCATATTCTTGTCCCCAATTTTTTCACTTACTGTAAAAGATTCAATTTAATGTAGTCAGGACGATTTGTTGTAACGCCATAAATCCCGCTATCTATTAAGTATTGCGCTCTTTCCACATTGTCGACAGTCCAGCAATAAACCTCAAGATTCACTTCTGCGGCTTTCCTGATAAATTCAGAATTAAGCTGAAGAATATTCTCAACATTTATACCATTAAATCCTTCAGTTACTGCAATATCAATTATGTTATGCAATTCTATGGCATTTTTTTCGTGAGAGTTAAGGAATGAGAATTCATACAGCCAAAGTAATTTAGCTCTGGGAATTTTCTTTTTAGCTTCCTTCATAACCTCAAGATCAAAATCCATTAGTATGAACTGTTTAAGATCCCGTTCACTCTCCTCCAAAACCTTAACAGTCTGTTCCATGCACTTAAGACCACCCTTAATTTCAACAAATAATTTCTTGCCGGGGGGAAGCGTATCAATAACTTCTTGAAGAAGAGGTATTTTCTCCCCTTGCCACTCACTTCCTTTCCAGATCCCCGCATCGAGTAGTTTCAAATCCGCATAATTTGTTGATTTAATTTCCTTTCTTACTCCGGTTGTTCTCTTTGTATCCGGATCATGTATTACTACAACTCTGTTATCAAGCGAGAGGTGAACATCAACTTCAACCGCATCAGCATCTTTTACCCATGCAAGGTTAACCGAAGCCAGTGTGTTTTCCGGAGCTTCGAATGAAGAGCCCCTATGTGCGACTATAATGCCTTTCAATTTTCCTCTCCATTAACAAAATCAAGGTTCTTTCGACTATATAATAAAGGTCTGGGCACTTTATTGCAAAGAAATTTTAAGATATCAAACTAAAGCATATGGTTTCTGGTTTACGGCAAAATCTTTTTAAAAGAAAAATATCGTTTACTGAATGTTAATTATCTTCTTATTGTTAAAGAATGTAATGAAGTTCTTAATTGGGAGCTTCATTTTTAAATATTGCAAATTTGACGAAAAGCTGATGTTTCTTAAAATCGAATTCAAAAGTTCTTAGATAAGAGTAAACTGTATATGTTCGTTTTAGCCACTGAGATTTAATTAAAAATTGTAAGTGTCACGTTTTCGTATTCATAAATGATTTTGGCAAAATATTATGAAAATAATTTTACAGGCAATAAGAAATAAGGAAAAAATTCAGCAAATTATTATCATAATAATATCCGCCTTATCGGGTGTTTTTACAAACCTATCAGCACAAAATAATCAATTCAAGTTTGAGCATATAACCACAGACATGGGGCTTTCTCATGGAATTGTATATGGTGTTTTACAGGACAGCAGGGGCTTTATGTGGTTTGGCACTCAGGATGGTGGATTAAACAGATACGATGGGTACAGTTTTGTTGTATTCGAGCATGATCCAACTAATCCAAAATCCCTCTCAAATAATAATCCCGGGGTTATTTATGAAGATAAATCCGGAGCATTATGGGTAGGTACATGGGGCGGTGGAGTAAATCAATACTTTCGGGATACCGGAGAATTTGTCCATTTCAAAAACATTCCCGGCAATAAAAACAGCTTGAGCAGTAACCGAGTACAATCTCTTTTTGAAGACCGGCACGAAACTCTTTGGGTAGGTACTTTTGATGTCGGACTTAACAGCATTGATAAATCCAGAAAAATAATTCGTCACTTTAAACATGATGCAAGCAATCCTAACAGTATTAGCCATAATAGAATATGGGCTATGCTTGAGGACTCTCTGGATAATCTATGGGTCGGTACGACAAATGGACTTGACAAATTTAATCCTTCCAGAGAGAAGGTTCTTTCCTATAAACATAATCCTAATGACCCTGAAAGCATAAGTGATTCACAAGCCCGCTGTTTGCTTATAGACAAGGCAGGTTATCTTTGGGTTGGTACCGGAGAAGGATTAAACAAACTGCAGGATGATAAATTTTCGTGTTATCTGCCTTACGCCGATGAACCTGAAGATACAAGAAACAATATCAATACCTTGTTTCAGGATGAAATGGGACGAATATGGGTTGGAACTGAAGGGGGCGGACTATGTGTATTTAATGAACAGACAAAAAGTTTTAGAATATTTCTAAATGATCCAGCTAATCCGGAAAGCCTTACTCACAATGATGTAAGATTCATTTCTCAGGATAAATCCGGTATTCTTTGGATAACAACACGCGGCGGCGGAGTCGACAAGCTCAATCTAAATCCTAAAAAATTTAAACATTACAATCATCAGTCTTTCCATAAAAGCAGCCTCTCAAACAATCATGTACGTACCATCTATAAAGATAAAACAAATATTATCTGGATTGGAACTGATACCGGGCTCGATCGATTTGATAGAAGAACCGGGAGATTTTCAGATTACTCATCTAAAATATTCGGCAAAACAAATTCATTTTACAATTCAGTAAATGCCATTACAGAAAATTCACATGAGAGAATGTGGATCGGGACTCACGAAGGATTATTTGGATTCAACAATAAACCAGGGGAATTCAAACGATTTGTGCATTACGAATTTTCTGAAAACGATCGGGCAAGTTTGAGTAATAATCTGGTCTGGACTTTATTTGTTGACCATACCGATGCTCTCTGGATTGGTACATATAAAGGATTATCCAAATTAACAACTGACAATAAGTTTATTAACTATTATTCGGATAAGAATAATGTTAACACACTAACCGATAACTCTATCAGGACAATAATTGAAACCAGCACAGGTACTCTTTGGGTCGGAACTGATTCTGGTCTGAATAAATTTGATAGGGAAACTGAAACTTTCAAACGATATTTTTATGATCCAAATATTCCTAACAGCATTGGTAATGATCGGATATACTCCCTTTGCGAAACTAAAAAAATACTTAATGGCACTTTGTGGATTGGCACACAGAGGGGCTTAACAAGGATGGATGTTGATAGTAATGGTGCCGAAAGCTTTACAGTGTTTACAAAAAATAATGGTCTACCTAATAATGTTATATTAGGCATTCTTGAGGGAGATGATGGTAACCTCTGGCTAAGTACTCTTAAAGGTATTTCAAGATTTAACCCAATCAGTAATGAATTCCGAAATTATAATACCAGTAACGGGCTACAAGGTAATGAGTTTAACATAGGAGCTAGTTTTGTCGGAAAGGACAATGAATTATTTTTTGGAGGAACAAACGGTTTTAATAGTTTCTACCCAAGCAAAGTACAAGATAACAAGCATATACCGCCTATCGTTATAACGGATTTTAAAGTTTCCGGTAGACATATCTCACTAAATAAATCCATAACGGAAATTGAAGAGATAAGACTTACATATAAGGATAATTCAATTTCGTTTGAATTCGCGGCACTGGATTATAACAGTCCGGAAGAAAATATGTACAGCTACATTCTGGAAGGATCGGATGGGAATTGGATCGATGCTAAAAACAGAAGATATGCTAGTTATTCCAATCTTGATCCTGGTGAATATATCTTTAAGGTGAAGGGTTCTAACAATGATGGCTTCTGGAACGAAACCGGCACTTCAGTTAAAATTATAATTAACCCTCCATTCTGGAGGACCTGGTGGTTTACAACTTTTATTGTACTATTAATTGTATTCATCATAATTATTGTTATTCAGAATAGAATAAAGAATTTCGAGAACCAGAAGAAACTACTTGAGAAGCAAATTGAAATGTCTAACAGATCAGACAGATTAAAAACAGAATTTCTAGCCCAGATGTCTCATGAAATTAGAACTCCGATTAACGCAATTTTGAGTTTTGTTACCTTAATAAAAGAGAGGTTTGCTGAAACAAATTCCGGCAGTATTGATGATTTACTTAACCCGATTGACAGTTCGGGAAGAAGAGTTGTAAGAACTATTGATTTGATACTTAACATGTCCGAAATTCAAACCGGCACCTTTGAACCTATTATAAAAACATTTAACCTTCATCGCGACATATTGACAAACATGATTAAGGAATTTAATACTGCCGCCGATTCGAGACATCTGACACTTAAATATGAGTGCATAGTTGATAATTCTGATGTATTAATTGATGATTACTCGGTGCGACAAATCTTCAGCAATTTAATTGAGAACGCTATAAAATATACTAAGAAAGGAGAAGTATCTGTTGTGGTCTTTCATGATAAAAATGAAAAGGTATGCGTATCCGTTCAAGATACAGGAATTGGTATCGCAAAAGAATTTATACCTGATTTATTTAAGGCGTTTACCCAAGAAGAGGCAGGATATACCAGAAGATTTGAAGGAAACGGTTTGGGTCTGGCGTTGGTAAAAAAATATTGTGAAATGAATAACGCTGAAATATCCGTAGAGAGTGAAAAAGGAAAGGGAACTTGTTTCACAGTAATTTTTAACACCAAACATAAATCTTAATTAATAAATACATTGGGGTGAGTGGTTCTTTTTACTACTCCTTCAATGGACAAGTAAAAATAAATGATGTTCCTTCATTCAAGACACTTTCTACCCTAATCTGACCACCATTTTTTTCAACAAAATCCTTACACAATATAAGTCCAAGTCCGGTGCCTTCTTCGTTCTTGGTCCCCTTTGTTGTAGTTGTAACATCAAGTCGGAAAAGTTTGTCTATTGTCTCACTATCTATTCCAACTCCGTTATCCTTGACGCAAATACTTGCATATTCGTCATGGACTTCACCAAGTACTATTATTTTACCACTTTCCCTGGTAAACTTGATAGCATTGCTGACGAGGTTTCTTAATACAGTCTCGAACATAAACTTATCTACATTCACAATAACTTCCTCAGGAATATCACTTTCAAGATTTATAAACTTTGCTTTTGCTGATTCCAACAGTTGTCCGAGAGAAGAATCAACAATCTTTTTAAGATTAAGATCCTCTTTATTGATTTCCAACTTACCACTTTGCGATCTGGACCATGTAAGCAGGGTTATTAACAAGTCATACGTTTTTTCAGCTGAGTTAAAAGTATCCTTTATAAACATTTTTCTTTCTTCATCTGTCAGATCATCATAATCTTGCTGTAGAATCTCGAGAAATCCTTTTATTGTTACAAACGGGTTTTTAAGATCATGTGACAAAATTCGGAAAAATTTATCTTTCGCGTCATTTGATTCACGTAACTTGCCTTCTGACTGTTCCAATTCTCTTCGGGATAGAATCCTATCCATTGCTATACCAATCTGATCTGAGGTAAATTCGATCAATTCTCTTTCTTCCTCACCAATAGCGTTTTCGTCCTCATAATCCTGCATAACCACTACACCCTTAATCTCATCTCTTACACGGATAGGCACACCCAGCCAAATTTTTGATGCGGTGCCCACCATTTCAATTTCACCCTCAGCGGTTAGTTTGTCTGATAATGCTTCGTCCATTAAGAGAGATTCTCCGGATCTGATTACGTAGCCAGTTACTGATCCGCGGGCGGGAATTGAGTCGTAATCATCAAATTCATCCACAAGATAAGGGATAGAGATAGTTTCATCCCCTTTATTATAAAGTGCGATGAAGAAATTATCAGATTTAACAATTCGGTTTAGAATATCACAAATTTTCTTTAGCAGCAACTCAAAATCATGAATTTCATAAACCGCATTATTTATGTCGTAAATAACACCACTAATAATTTCAGATTTTTTCGCCTCGGTAATGTCCCTTAAAACCGAGAGAACTGCTTCTTCACCCTCATAAGTTACGAATGACTGTGCTACGGCAAACCATTTTTTTCTGTTATCCCATAACTTAAGCTGGGTGTCAAAGCGAGGACTCATCATTTTTTTGGAAAAACTTTCGATATACTTTGTTAAGATACTTTCCTGTCTTTCGTTATAGGCTATAACAAATGGCTTACCAATTAATTCTTCCTCGGTGAACCCCAGTATATTACAGTAAGCTTCATTAACCATAAGAATATTACCTGCTTTATCAGTTATTCTCATGCCATCGATTGATCCTTCCCAGGTAGCTTTAAATTTTTCCTCTGACTTCTTTAATTCTTTTTGCGTCTCTATAAAATCAGTTATATCCTGAAATGATTCTATCCCGCCCACCACATTCTGATTACCATCGTACAAATATTCAACGTTTTTGTTTATGTATTTCGTCTTGCCTTCTTTTGTTTTTATGGTGCATTTCGCATAAGTTTGGGGTTTGGGAATCAAACTGTCAAACAATCCACAGTGCTCGGAACAAGGTTCTCCTGCAAACAAATTACATTCTTTACCAACAACTTCTTCCTTATAGTATCCTGTAATCTCCTCGGCCATTTTATTCCAATCCGTAATTTTTCGATCCATATCGACTGTAAAAATTGCACTAGGAACCATTCGGAAAAGAATTTCGGCTTTATTAGCCTTAATGGTTGAATCGATGTGTGGTTTGCCGATATTCATAACTTTACCTAATAATGTTAGTTTTCAGGAATTGAAAGTTACAATAAATTTACTTCCTTTGCCTTTATTACTAGTAGAACTAATTCCAACTCTATTTAAATCATGTTTTTCTTAAAACTTATTCGTTAACTCTTAGAGCTTCTCCCAATAATCCCAGTAAATTCTTCTGTGCGAAAGGTTTTGGCAAATAATGCGAGCACCCAGCGCGAATAAATTCTTCTTTATCTCCCCCCATAGCATATGCTGTAACTGCAACAATAGGGATCTTTTCATAACCAGATATTTCTCTGATTTCTCTCGTCACTTCAGCTCCGTTTTTTCCCTTGCCCAAATTTATATCCATAAGAATTGCATCATATTTATTTAGATTCACCATTTCCAGGGCGGAATCGCCGTTCATTGCTGCATCTACATCATATATTTTTTTAAGAAATAGTTTGGCAACCACAATATTTGTGTCGTCATCTTCAACCAATAATATTTTTGGTTTTATTTTTTGCGTATTTATTTTGCCTTCGGCTATTGGTAATTTTTCTAAAGTCGCTTCCTCATTCATTTCTTCAATTAGACTATCCTCGTTAATTAAAGGAAAGCGCATTATAAAAGTTGAGCCTTCTCCAAAAGTACTCTCTACAGATAATTCTCCGTTCATCAGGTGAACATATTTGTATGCAATGCTTAACCCAAGTCCCAAACCCTGGGAACTTCTGCTGTGTCCCTCACTTACCTGCCGGAATTGCTCAAATATTTGTTTCTGGTTTTCTTTCAGAATTCCACAACCTGTATCAATTACTTTGATTACCTTAAACATCTTACCTTCGTAATCTTCATCACCTATCTCTATTGTAATGCCACCATTTTCAGTATACTTTATTCCATTATCTACCAGAAATCCAAGCACCTGTTCGAATAGATCTTTGTCCAGTTTTACTGGTGTATCATTATTATTGAGTGTTTTCAGATATAGATGCTTTTCCTCCGCAGATTCCGCATGCACCGAAATTACTTTTTCAACAATCTGTAATGGATTAATGTGAGAAATCGCTACTGTAATATTACCGGATTCAATTATTGAAAGATTCAGAATGGAGTTAAGTGTATTGGATAGTCTTTTCCCGCTATTAAAAATCCGACCAGCCATATCCTTATGCTCCACATCTGTAATTTCATTTTTAAGTGTCTCTGCGAATCCCAGGATTCCAACCAGGGGTGTTCTCAGCTCATGACTCATATTGTTCAAGATACTTGTTTTTATACGGCTGGATTCCTCGGCTCTCTCTTTTGCCTCAACAAGAGCGAGCTCTACCATTTTAGCATCTGTAATGTCTTCAACGACACCCTCGTAATAGATTATCTCATTCTTTTCGTCCCGCACTGTTCTTGCACTCTCTCTAAAAAGTCTAACCGTTCCATCCTTTTTTTTCCACTCGCTTTCATATCCGTAAATTACATCTTCATTTTTAATTATTTTTTGAAATACCTCCCTGTTTTCATTTCTGACATACCCTTTTTCAACCGTCCCAAGTTTCAACAATTCCTGAAATGATTCATAACCCAGCATGTTTAGCAAGGCAGGATTTGCAAGAAGGATTTCACCTCTCGGAGTTGTTTGATACATACCAATTGTGGAATTTTCAAACATACCCCTGAATCTATCCTCACTGTCGACCAGTGCTTTTTCAGCTTGTTTGCGCACAGTAATATCCCTCACCATACCGACAGCATGCCAAGCTCCCTTCATAAGAATACCAGAAACTGACAGCTCAACTGGAAATTCACTACCATCTTTTTTCTTCGCCATCATTTCACGAACTTTGTCAATAATTGGTCCATCCCCGGTTTTCTGGAAATTCTCCATTCCCTCAGTGTACGGTTTTGCATATCTATCAGGAGCAATAAATTCGTGAATGGGCAAACCTATCAACTCTTTTGCTGCGTAACCAAACATCTTTTCAGCCGCTGTATTGAAATAAATAACCTTTCCTTTTTCATCAATCATAACAATGCCATCTTGCGCGGCTTTCGTAATAGCTAAAAATATTTCCTCGCTCTCTTTAAGGCTTACTTCAGCATTTCTTCTCTGAATAGTCTCACTGAGTATTAAAGCCACGTTCTTTAAAAGGTTCTGTTCTTCACTAATAAAGGGGCCAATTTCCCGAAAGGGCTTCTCTTCGGTATAAAACACCTCAATAATTCCTCTGTGCCCGCTTGTGTAATGGAAAAATTCCTGCAAGAACCATTTTGTTTCCTTACAATTGTCAGTACTGACTTCAAATTCTTGTAGTCTTATTCTGGCGCTTGTTATTCCCGAATTTTGAAAACCAAAAGGCAAAGCCTCAACAGTTCTTTGAAGTATTTCATAAACTGTAAGAGTGTTTTTCTGGCAAATATCATTTATTGAGTTAAGGCAACTCATCTCCTTTACACGTTCGGTAAGCGTATTTAGTAATTTTTCCTGCCTCTCCTCTGCTCGTTTCTTTTCTGTTATATCAATAACTGTTCCCTGAAAAGTATTTCCATCGATTTTTTTAACGCTTTCTAATAGCCAAATCGGCTTACCATTTTTATTCTTAAGTAGTATTTCAACTACTGCTTCCTGTTTAGTATTCTCCATTTGAACCAAAAAGTCTTTTCTTCCCCCCTTATTATAGTATAGATCATCAGCTTTTAATTTCAGAATATCCTCGCGATAGGTATAACCTAACAAATGAGCAAAAGCATCATTGCAATCAATCATTTCCCCATTACCACCAGACTTATATATACCAACTAGAAGATTATCAAATAATAAGCGGTATCTCGTTTCGCTCTCTTTTAACTCCTTAAGAGATGCTTTCTGTTTTGCTTCCAATTCATTGTTATAAACACAATAGGCAATATCGCCAACAACCTCTTCAAGAAGAGAAAGTTCTTCAGGATTACTAAACTCCTCACCCACTGAAACCGTTAACACTCCAAAATTAGTATTATTGGAAATAAGAGGAATTGTTATTGCCTTCTGCTCAATATAGTTACCAGCAATTGGGCAATCTTTACATTCCATGAGTGGCTGATTGATAATGTAAGCTTTTTTATCCTCTAACGAATGACGATAACAATTTAGCCCCTCATCTGTCTTTATAAGCCGTAATACCTTTTCAAAATCATTATCTAATCCTGATTGAGCGGCATGGGTAATATTTCTATCCTTATCGTGCAATACTATCCAGGCATTATTATATCCTCTTGCTTCGGTAAGGCTATTAGCACTAAACTCTATCAACTCCTGTATATTCTTTTCCTTAACAATTTTTTGATTAATGTTTCTTATAGTTCGTAACATGTTGGAAAGGTGCCTGATCTTTTTCTCCAACCGGCTTTTCTGCAAAGCCATTTCAATAGTGGCGCGAAGCTCCCGATCTTCGAATGGTTTAATGAGATAACCAAAAGGATCAGCGCTTTTTGCCCGACTCAATATCTCATCATCACCGTAGGCAGTTAAGAATATTATGGCCGGATTAATAGTTTTTTTTATTTCAATCGCTGTATCAATCCCATCCATGGAACCTTTAAGCATAATATCCATTAAAATTAAATCCGGTTTTAGGCTTAGGGCTTTTTCAATAGCGTCAGGTCCCGAGGAAGAAATACCCAGCACCTCATACCTGAAATTCTTCAAGGCAATCTTTATCGATTCGGCAACTATCCCCTCATCCTCAACAATTAAAATACCGTGCTTAGCCATTAGATTTTTCCTTGAATTTAATCTTAAATTTTGCGCCGTGTTCGGATGAAACTTTCAGGCTGCCATTAAGTTGGTTTTCTACCAAAATGGATACCAGGTGCAAACCCAGAGTTTTTGATTCAATCAGATTAAAATCAGCTGGCAAGCCTACTCCGTTGTCGCTTACTTCCAGTTCAATGTCATCAATGCCGGTAGTACAAAGGGTTATTTTTATAAATCCTTTTTTAGAATCTTCCCAGTCTTTATAACCAGGGAAAGCATACTTAAAAGCGTTTGAAACCAACTCATTAATTAGTAGTCCGCAGGGAATGGCAAAATCAATATCCAACGAGACAGCCGAAAAATCCGTAATATCAATGTGTATTTTACTCATATCAATGTTACTCGCTCTTGCTAACTCATTCGTTAAAGTCCTCATGTATTCCTTAAAATCAATCCTGGATAAATTATGCGACTGGTATAATTTTTCGTGTACAAGAGACATAGAACGAATGCGAAGATTGCTGTCTTCGAAGGCTGCTGCAACTTCTTTATTATCAACGTAATTTGCCTGCAGCTTTAGCAAGCTTGAAATAACCTGCATATTATTTTTAACACGATGATGAATCTCCCTTAGCAGCACTTCTTTTTCTTTTAATGAGGCACTTATTTTCTCGATTGCATTTTTCCGTTCTGTAATATCAAGAACCACTATAACAACATAAAGCAACTCATTAGTATCACTTAATACTGGGTAACCATTACAAAGAACCCAAGCCACATCACCCAATTCGGATCGGTTTACTCCCACCAAATAATTAGTTAATGATGCTCTGGTTGAGATTACCAGATTGACAGGATATTCTTTAAAAGGCATAGTGCTTCTATCCTCTCTAATAAAACACCAGGCAGGATCAATAGCCTTTTTACCCATCATCTGTTCATAACTTAAGCCTAATATATCCGGAGCCATCTTATTACTAAACGTTACTGTTGTATCGGGCGCGTGAATTATAAGACCGGTCTGCAGATTCTCTATCAATGCTCGGTACTTTTCTTCACTTTCTTTTACTATGTTTTCACTCTGCATCCTGTTAAATGCTATTCCAATGGTTGAGCCGATTTCTTCAAAAAATTCAATGAGATCCAGGGTGAATCTGTTTGGACGTTTATCGCTAAATTGAAGCAAACCAATTATTTCATTGCCTGAATGAATTGGGACTAATGCAATTGACTCATACCCCTCGGTGATACAATGATTTCTCATATGAGATTGATGATCGCCAGCTGAGGTCGGAATCGGAACCACTGTTAAATTATTGGACCAAAAACTTCCGCCGTGAGTAAAACTGGATACAGATGGATCTGTTCGTCCCGAGATGACATTTCCGCACATACATTCCAGAATCGGCTTATTATGTGAATCACGTATTATATTGCCCGTCAAATCTCTGGCACAAATTGATTTACCAAATTCAACAAAATGAGCGGGAAATCCATTTGTCTCGAAGTAAGGAAAATCTTCTCCCGCTTTCAAACGAATTCCAACAGCTCCAAAATCAGTAAATTTTTTCATCTCCTCCAAAATATCTTTAACTAATTGCTGCCATTCGTTTGGTCTGTTTAATATTGAAAGGATTTTTGCCGTAAGATCTTGTCTCTTTTCGGCAAGAACTCTTTCAGTTATATCAATATGTTGTATTATAGCATTGATAACCTTTCCTTCTGTATTGAGGACAGGGGAAATTGTTACGTCTAAAGAAAGTGAAGTATTGTTTCTTAGTTTAAGATTTTTCAGCTGTGATGTGTCGTACTCAAGTGAAAACTTAGCAATTTTGTTTTCTTCAAAGACTTTTTTTACTAATGGCAGATTTCCTTGCTCTATAACAATTGTATCCTTTAGTATGTTGTATTTTCCTACGACTTCATCATTAGTTATATGAAGTAAATTGCGGCATGCCTCATTAAGACGAATAAGTGTCCCAGATGCATCGGAAATCCACATAGCATGTGGACTGTGTTCAATAATATTATCCAAGAAACTTTGAGAAGCGCGCAATGCTTCTTCCGCCTGCTTGCTCTTAGTTATGTCCTGGACAAGTCCCATCAGTCCTATAATTCGTTCCCTTTCAAAAACCAGGTTAGATCTAACCTGAACAAAAGCTAACGAACCATCCTGCTTTACAATAGGAAATTCCGACAAAGGTTGAACTTCTCCACGTTGGATGAACGCTTTATGTTCGTTTACAATTTCATCTTTACAAGCCGGGTCAATAAATTCTTCAAAGTTTCTGTTCAATAACTGGTCAGAAGTTTCGAAACCGTGGATTTTGGCTAATTCTTTATTGGCAAAAGTTATCATGCCTTTTTCATCCGAAGTGAAAACTCCTTCTCTCATATTATCAACCAGATTCCTGTATTTTTCCTCACTTTGCCGCAATGCTTCTTCCGAAAGCTTGCGTTCGGTAACATCCCTTATCAAGCCAATAAAACCTGTTATATCCCCGTTAAGCTTCTTTAAATAAAAAATGTTTGTTTCACCCGGAAACACCTTGCCGTCTTTCTTCATGTAATTAACTGTATATAAAAAAGGACTTTCACTATTTGAATTCTCTTTTAAGGCTTTCCCAAGTTCGATAAACTGTTTTTCATTTTCGTATATCACAATTGTCTTTTTGTACCTAATCTCATCAAGTGAGTAGCCGAACAGTGAGGTAAAAGTAGGATTACAATCTATTATTTCCCTATCCGTATTAGCCACAATGATGGCATCCCTGATACTGCTATACAAGTCCCTGTAATTTTCTTCCGATTCTTTCCGGGCTAATTCCATCTGTTTACGTTCAGTAACATCCCAAACAGTTGAGATCATTAATTTATCTTTGGAAAGTGGAATATTTTTTGCCGAAATAAAGGCTGTCTCTCTTCCTTTTCTTGTTATGGGAATATCTTCCCAGGACATACGTTCCGGATCACCGCTGGCGCAATCTTCAAGAACCTTTTTTTTCATTTCTTCCCTAAACAAGGAGTCTTCATAAGCACTAGTCCAAAATGAATCAGGCTCTGATAGTTTGGCCCTTGTTGTTCGGTAAAATTTAGGAAAGTTATCATTCATGTAACGGAAGTTTACACTTGGCTCAACTGAATTTACAGCAATACCAACAGGAAGATTATCCAGAATATTTTTAATATAAGATTCACTTTGTTTAAGAGCTTCCTCCGTTTTTATTCGCCTTTCAATATTTTCTTCAAGTTCCTTAACATACTGTTTAAGCTTATTTTCATTTTCCGCAGTCTGGCGCATTTTATCTTCAAGCTTTCGGATAAGAGTTTCATTGTATTCTTTCAATACTATGGTTTCATTTAATTCTGGGCTTTTAGTTGGAGGAAGACCTCTTTGGTTAGTCTCTGCAAATAACAATTTAATAATCTCTAAGAAGTCATCAGGTTCCTGCGGTTTTAATATGAATCGGTCGGCACCCAAATTATGAGCAAATTCTTCATCTTTCGGATCCGTATAAGTTGCAGTATAAAATATTATTGGCACTTTCTTCAACTCTGTGTCTTTTTTACACTCTCGGCATAATGAGTATCCATCCATTACCGGCATTAAGATGTCTGTAATAATAAGATCCGGTTTTTCTTTGCGTGCTAATTCTAATGCTTCTGCCCCATTTCTTGCGGAAATGGTTTGATAACCGCCACCTTTCAGCAAGGTTTCAAGATAATACAGGTTTTCCTGTTTGTCATCGGCTATTAATATTTTCATTTGTCACTCTCACTTTCTGTAAAATTTTCGGACGGAAGAAAGGATTTTATCTGTCGGATAAACCATCCCGGAAAATTCTACAAAGACCTATTACTAGAATATTTATTACAAATGCATTTTTTTGTTTGCTCATTGATTATTCTGGTTTCCTTTACCTGTAGACGTAACATTTATTATTTCTCTCCTCAGCCAAACATCCCTGCCATCTATCCATTTTATAGTTTGTGTTATTATTTTTTCAGAATGGTTAATTGCATCGACTAATGATTTTTGTTTTTCATTATTTTCATTTTCACAAAAACTGCAGGGGTTACTATTCCCGTATAACCTTTGGTAGCACTTGGTTTCGGAAAAACTTAAGGAGTTTCCGTTCATTAAATCTGTTTTCATAATCAATATTTCGTAAGTCGCCGGGTCAACCACATAGAGAAAGCCGGGGTAGGATTTTAAAAGGCTTATAAAGTTTTTACTGATAAGGAAGATTTGTTGTTTTAATTCCTTGTTTTCTTTAATTCTTTCCCGCATGTATTTGTTGGTTAATATTAGAGTTTCTGTTTTCTCCCTAATTTGTCTTTCCGAACTAACTTTATTTTTTATAAACTCGGTTTCCATTTTTATTAGTTTGTTATGAGATTCATACACCATTAACAAGTGAGTTATTTTTTTTTCGCTACTGGGAATTGGCAAGAGCACAATGTGACAATGCAACCGTCTTCTTTTGAGAGAAATAGCCATATCAAAAATCACCTCAGACTTTTCAGCCAGGGTTTTAACTAAATTATGCTGCAGCCTCTTTACTCCAAAGTCAGAAATAAACGGCTCCAGGCAATAGATATCCTCACCTAATACCTCACGGGCAGAGCAGTTAAAATATTCCTCGAAAGCAGGATTAACATTTGTTATACAAAATGCTTTTTCCGGTTCCACCTTAAATAAAATAAACGGCTGTTTAATCTTATTAAACACTTCACGATATAAATCAGGGCTGATTGATTTTACATCATCAGCTCTAAGTTCATCGTGACTTAATAAGGTTGTCATATTTCACCTGCCGCATTTTTCTCTCTTATTGATAACTCACCAATAACTTCCATAAAGGAATCAATTTCCTTCATTTTACTAAAAAGATAATCCGCTCCCAGTTCGAAGCATTTATCTTTGTATTCCTGATAGGGATAATTAGTGAGTATGATTACAATAATATTTGCGTTATAATCCTTAATCTTCTCTAAAAGTTTTATTCCCCCGCCGCCTGGCATGCTAATATCAACGGTTATTATATCAGGATTAAGTTTCTTAGTCAGCTCAAATCCTTCAAGCGTATTCCCCGCCGTTCCGCATATCTCAATTCCCTCAATTTCTCCAATCATACCTGCAAGTCTTTCCTGAAGAAGTATAGAATCGTCAACAATTAGTAATTTCATTGTTCCATCCTTTGTGATTTCTAAATGAAAGGTAATTGACTTATAATGAAATAGTTGAAAGGGCAAGTGTCGAAATTTTGTAGGTTTCTGCCTGAAATCTTGTAGGAATTATACCTACAAGAAGAGGTTATCAAGTATCGCCAGGAGTCATGCCTCCCAGAGGTCGGAATTACTCAGCAACCGATAGGCTTTTAAATAGCTAAAACGATTTGCGGCAGTTGAGTAGATTTCCGAATGGAAACCTTAGCAAAACCCCATAATTCACCTTCCAAAGTGAATATTATACCCGTCCTTCAGGACAGGTTAGCTAAATGCATAAAGAAGAAGGGGCTTTAGCCCAATTACTTACACCCTGTTTTTGCATGAAGTTTATATACGCTTCTATTTTGGCTAAAGCCGGGGAAGAGAGAATCGCATTGCAACTCCGCCCTGAAGGGCGGAGTTTGGGTATCTTTCGTTGAATCATTTGTCACCTCAATGCATTGAGGTGGTTAAGCCTGACGGCAGAAGCAGGTAGTCCTGCGATTTAGCCGGACGTACTTGTGCTGAGGTTACTGAAGTATCGGATCCACTTGTGTTGAAGCTAACCCCCGTCCTTCAGGACAGGGTTAGCTAAAGACCCAAAAGAAGAACGGGCTTTAGCCCAATTACTTCCAGCCATATTTTTGCATGAAGTTTATATATGCTTCTGTTTTGGCTAAAGCCGGGGAAGAGAGAAGCGTTTCTTGTCTCCCCCTTGAAGGGCGGAGTTTGGGTGTCTCATCTTTCTAAAATGATTGCTTTTAAGAGTTGTTGCAACACATGTTGCTTCAATACTTCCATAGCGAAACAACAGGATATTTCTTCAATAAGCTAACCCCGTCCTTCAGGATGGGTTAGCTTTAGCCCAATTACTTACAGCCATATTCTTGAATAAACTTCTCACATTCTTCAGAATGACTCAGTTTTTTGTGATGCTCTTGTTGATTCCGGATATACTCCCTAACTCTATTTATTTGTGATTCGCTAACTGATGCGGCATAATACTCATCAGCCCACTCAAATTTATGGGGAGTCAATTTGTTCTTATTTATCCAGAAAGACGATTCTCCTTTAATAAGATTAGCTGTCTTTGCGATACTCAAGCTTGCACTTAGTGAAACCAGGCAATGAAGGTGATCGGTATAACCGTTAACGCTATCCAAAAAGATTCCTTTCTCTTTCCCATTTTGAAGAATATGGGTAATAACTTTTGCTAATACATCCTGATTAAGAAAAGGATATCTACTCTTTGTCCCAAAGACGAGATGTACCCAGATTTTTATGAATGGCATATCGCATTCCTCCTCAGGTCTTATTGTTGGCTTTGGGGGAGACTTCGACTTTTTAATGTCTGTCCCCAATTGACAAAATTATAGGTTATACAGCTTTGCTTATCTTTGATAGTTGCATAATAAATTAATTAATATGGTACTTAATTGCATTATTTTTATTTTGGCTAAAGCCGGGATGAGAGAAGCCTCTCTTGGGTCCGCCCTGAAGGGCGGAGTTTATGAAACGACAGCTTTTAGGAGTTGTTACTACATATGGGGTTTGGATACAACCATGCCGAAATAACACCATACTTCTACAATAAGCTAACCCCGTCCTTCAGCACGAGGATAGCTGAAAACCAAAAAGAAGAATCTTTTGGCTGATGCCGGGGATAAGAGAAACATCTCTCGATTCCACCCTGAAGTTCGGAGCCATGGAATATATTTCGTCGAATCGTTTGTCACTTCAATGCTTCGACCGTACCAAAGGCAGGTAGTCCTGCGATTCATCAGGATATACTTGTGCTGTGCCTAACGAAGCATAGAGACCACTAGTGTGGAAGCTAACTCCCGTCCTTCAGGACGTGGTTAGCCAAAGACCAAAAAGAAGAACGGGCTTTAGCCCAAATAATTCCCATCCCTATTTTTGTATAAAGTTTTGACAAGCATCTACTTTGGCAAAAGCCGGGAGAAGGGAGACTCGCTTCTTAACTCCGCCCTGAAGGGCGGAGTTAAGAAGCGTCTCTTGGTTCAGCCCTCAAGTGCGGAGTTAACAACTGTCCGTGATGAATAATCTGTGGACCCGCAAGTCAGCAAATCAGGTGCCGGATAACAGATCATGTTCAATAACGTATTTAATTAACTCAGAGTTATTTTTCATGTTCATTTTTTCAAGTACACGGGCACGATATGTACTAATAGTTTTTTTGCTTAGTAGAAGCTCTTCGGCAATGTCAGTCAATGACTTCCCTTCAGCAATTTTAATCATGGTTTGCAGTTCACGGTCTGAGAGATAATCATGAAGGGGCTTTGATCGGAGGTGTCCTAATTCATCAGCAAGTTTATCGGCTACATTTGGAGTTATATATTTGTGTCCGTTGGATATTGTTACCAAAGCGGTAATTAGCTCTTCAGGGGCGCTAGTCTTTCGCAGATATCCCGAGGCGCCACTTTTTATTACTCTTACCGCGTATCTGTCTTCTGAAAAGGTGCTGAGAACTAAAATTTTTTGTTCAGGATATGATTTTAGAATAGTACTCAGCAGTTCAAACCCGTCCATTCCCGGCATTGATAAATCAAGAATGACAATATCATACTTATTCTCATGGATCAAGCTCAAACTTTCTATGCCGTCATTAGCTTCGTCAACCTGCGAGAATAAGGAGCTTTCTTCCAGTATTTGCTTTAATCCTTTTCTCACAATGGCATGGTCGTCTGCTATCAGAATTTTCATATTTTTTTCTCAATATTTAAAGGAATGCTAACATTTACACTCGTTCCCTTTCCTGGCTTACTTGCTATTATCAGCTCGCCGCCAAGTGTTTTTATTCGCTCTCTAATCCCGATCAAGCCAAGTGACTTTGATGAATTTATTTTTTCCTCCTTCATCCCAACACCGTTATCTTTAATACTCATATATAATTTGCCCGACTCTTCTTTAAAGCCAATTGTTGCTTTCCGGGCTTTGGAATGTCTGATTATATTTGCTAGTGATTCCTGAAATATCCTGTATAAAGCTGTTGAAGTTTCTTTGTTGATATTGAGACTTTCGTTTTCAAACTTAACCAGGAACTTAATTCCGGTTTTTTCTTCCATTGAATGAGCTTGATATTGAATAGCGGGAATTAAACCAAGGAAGTCAAGAAAGTCCGGTCTCAACTCAAAGGCCATTTTTTGCACTTTATCAAGGGTGTCTTCCAGCAGAGAAGACATGCCAGATAATTTCTCTTTAATTTTCATCTCACTTGCCGGAATCTTTGAAGATATCCAGTCTGCATCTAATTTTAAGGCTGTTATAGCCTGCCCTAACTCATCATGAATTGCCCTTGATAAAAATGTTTTTTCCTCCTCACGAACCTTTTCAATATGGGCAGAAAGTGTTGATAATTCATTTTGTGCCCTGTTTATTTCCTCAGACATTTTTATCATTTCCGTAATATCTTCCCCGGAACTTAAAGTGCCTGTTATATTGCCATCATCACTCGTAAGTGCGGTATGCCGCCAGCCGATTCTCTTAGTTTTATTATATCTGCACTTTACAGTCCCTTCCACATATTTGTCTTTAGGGTAGATCCCTTTTATAAGATGTTGAAAAATTCTTCCCGCAATCCTTCTATCTTTCTCATCTATAAAATTCTCTATCCAGTTTTTACCAATAATATACTTTTGCGAATAACCGAGCATCTCGCATCCTTTTTTATTGATCATAGTAACGTTTGCCTCTCTATCAAGCCCTACCATCATAACACCGGCAGTCTGCAAATAATTCTCCGCCTTATGCCTGCTTTCTATTAATTCCATGAGATTTTTACTGTTCAATAAGGCGATGGAAATATATTCACCAAAACCGGTTACAGCTTCTGCGTCAGCATCAGTAAAATCCCCTTCTTTATTCGCGAGTCCAATTACGCCTACCGCTTCTCCATGAATAATCAAAGGAACAAATAAAATATTTTTCAATTTTACATGCCCCTTTGACATATATTTTTTAAGCTCACTATGACCAAAATCATTTTTAGAAACACCTTTCTTTTTCTCGTAAGCTACTTTCCTTAGTCCCCTGACAGGCATTGGTAGACTCTCATCTACTGTGCAGTCAAGTCCTCCTGAATCAAGGAAAAGGACTTCATTCTCTTCACCATTTTTCGAAAGCAAAGTTACACAACCTGATTTAGCTCCTGTAATTTCTTTGCAAAACTCAAAAATAATTTTCGCCGTTTCTTCAAATGGTTTGTTTTCTAAGACCAATTTGCCAGCTTCGAGCATATACTCCCTTTGTTGTTCGGCAAACACGCGCTCAGTTATATCTTCGACAATTGCAATATGCAAATACTCATTAGGTTCTGTTCCTGCTGTCCACAAGGGTGATGCCGTCAGCTTTCCCCAGACCACTCCTCCATCTTTTCGAATATATCTTTTTTCAAGAGAGAATTCCATAATTGTTCCGGATATCAGCCTGGCATTATTCTCTATATTGCCCTTAACATCCTCAGTAAAGGTAACATCTTGAAAACTTTTCTTTAACATTTCCTCCTGGGTGTAACCGAGGAAATCGCAATATTTTTTATTTATACGTACAAACCTGCCTGTTTTTGTTTCCACCAAAGCGACACCTATTGCCGCCTGCTCAAATAGGGCACGGAATCGATTCTCACTATCTAGAATTTTCTTTTCTGCATGTTTACGCTCTGTAATATCGTGAATAACTGATACTACTCCCGTCCTTTTGCCAATACTATCTTTTATCTCCGTAACAGTATTCTCTGTAAAGAATAACTCTCCATCTTTTCTCCGCATTTGAAATTCTGTATTAAACACTCCACCACCATCGAGTGCGTGGAAAAGGGACTTACCAAATCTCTCGAAACAGAATCGGTCAACATGTAGAAATTCCGTTGTACGTCCAATAACTTCTTTCCCACTGTAACCAAAGATATCCTTAACAGCTGCGTTGCAGGCAATAATTGTTCTTGTATACGGCTCAACTATAAAAACGGCTTCCTTCAGGCTGTCAAAGGTTTTCTCCAATAAAATTTTGGCTGTTCGTAGCTCTTCCTCGTCTAGTTTGCGTTTGGTAATATCTGTACAAAATGCCATGAAACCGCCGTTTGGTAAACGGGCAGCTTCAAGAAGTACCGGTACAAGGGAAGAGTCTTTTCGTAGCAAATAGATTTCAATTGAAATTTTTCCCTTATTTTTTAGCAACATAAAACTTTCTGCCGTTTTCCTCTGCTCATGCTCTGGTGAAATATCCGAAATACTTAGTTTAAAGAGTTCTTCACGTGAATACCCCGTCATCGCAATAGCAGAATCATTGCAGTCACAATATTTCCCATTTTCATCTGTAACAAAAATACCAACAGGGGATTTTTCAATATATGTACGGAATTTATCTTCGCTTTGGTGTAACTCCTCAATAGCTCTTTCACGCTCACTGGTATCTTGATAAATAGCAACCACTTCCCCTGAAGGAAGACAATAAACAGTATTTTCAACGTACTGTAAAATCCGGTTATCCTTGTAAACCTTTAAGGGAATACTCTCGGGTTTGCCTGATTTAAGAGTTTTCCTGAATGCCTCAAAGAGACCATAATCTTCGGCACCCGGAAACATCTCTGATAGTTTTTTCCCGACAACCTCATTTCTCCTTACTTTACTTAATTTTTCCCCTGACTTATTAATATCCTCAAAAATGAAATCCTCACCACCGTTAATTGGAAGATAAACAGCAACGCCGTTGTGCATATTATGAAATAGATGCCAAAAACGTTCTTCGCTTATTTTTAATGTTTCTTCATCCTTTTTGCGCCCGGAAATATCGCTGATTGTTAGTTTGATTAATTGAGAGTCATTTTCACCAGGCAGCAAAACAAGAATTAACTCAGCCCAAAAAAAACTGCTCCCGCTGCTTTTAATCCTGAGAGAAAACTGCACTCTTTTGAGGGTTTCAAGCAGTATCTTACTTTTACGGTGGTAAATGTCCTGATCCTCCTTACAAATAAAGGATGTAAACGCTTTTTTAAGTATTTTACTTTTTTCAACACCCAATAATCTACAGGCGGTGAGATTCACTTCTGTTATCAACTCCTTCTCGTTAATGAGCAAGTATCCAATGGGGGCAAAGTCAAAAAGGTCTATATATTTATTGCGAGACTCCTCAAGATTCAGCTGAGATGAACGAAGTTCTTCGTTTTGCATCTCAAGTTCAATTTGGTGAATCTGCAATTCCTGGAGAAGGCGGGGAAAATCTTCAGCAGTTTTCGGGTATTCTTGCTTTGTTTTACTCTTGTAAAGTTTTTCCGCGTTTTTGCGCAGTTGAGACTTTTCCCTGGAAAGATTTATTTTCTTTTTCATTTTGTCCTCTCAACCGTAAAGCAAATGACTTGTTCTGGTCTAAGTATTTTGTGGCGCAAGCAATCTGGTTTTTAAACAAATATATTACTGTCGCTTTATAAAGCAGGCAATGTAAAGCTGAATGTTGATCCTTTTCCAACTTCGCTCAACACCCGGATTTTACCACCAAACTTTTCAACAACTTCCTTGCATAAGAGGAGTCCCAACCCCGTTCCTCTTTCATTGGCAGTTCCTTCAGTTGAGTAGCGCTCATAATCAACAAATAATTTTACCAAATCTTCTTCAGCTATTCCTACTCCAGTATCGGAGATGGACACCTCAACAAATTTCTTTTTTCTCTCAGCGTTTATTTTTATTACCCCGTTTTTGTTTGTGAATTTGATGCTGTTGGAAATTAGATTGCGCAGCACTAATTTCAGCAAATTGGGGTCAACTAAAAGTGTAAAATCATTATCTGCATTATTTTCAATTCTTATTCCTTTTTGATCTGACATGAGAGTTAAAGATTGAATTACCTCTCGGATTACCAGAGGCAATAAAACTGTTTCAGGTTTTGAAGAGGAGTTTTTTTCGTGTAATCTTGACCATTCCAACAAATCAGTTAACAAAACAAATTGCTGTTTAAGTCCCTCGTTCAAAGAAGTGCAGTATTCCCGTATTTCTTCATTGCTTAAACTTTCTATTTCGTTTACTAAAATACTTGACAGACCCAACAAAGGATTAAATGGGGCACGCAAATCGTGAGCAAGAATTCTGGAAAACTTATCTTTTAACTCATTCGCGGCTTTCAGCTCTTCGGCATATTCAAGAATTTGCAATTCTGTTCGTTTTCGTTCTGTAATATCACTTACAACCATCAGAACTGTATTGTGCCCAAGAGGAGTAATTTTAGCCTCGTACCAAATATCATCGCCAGCCGATGAAATTGAAAAATCTGATTCAACAGTCGAGTTATTTGACAAAGCCCGCTTGAAATGATGAAGAAATATTTTTACTTGTTCAACAGGAAAAACATTATAAAGAGTTCTCCCAATCAACTCTTCCGGCAGCTTATCAAGGAATGAATTATTTGTAGGGGCTATTTCAACAAACCGGCCCTCTACATCAATCATTAAAATACAATCCGTCATTACCGAGAAAAGTGATCTAAGCTTTCTTTCACTAAGCAGTATTTTTTCTTCAGTCTCTCTGTGTCTGGTAACATCCATAACTACAGAATTACATTTATTACTCTCTTCACAAAAGAGCCCTTCTATATTTACTAATATACGAGATCCATTATTGTGGGTTAGAAATACCTCACAGGTTTCCTTATTCTTGCTTTTAAAAACCTGGTTCACAAACTCATTAAAAGTATTTTTTGTTTTTTGAGAAACATATTTGGCAAAATTAGTCCGTATTACCCTTGAACGGGGCAATCCAAGCATTGTGGAGCCGGTAATATTAAGTTGCTCAATAATTCCACTTCTGTCAAACGTGAAGTAACCTGTTGGAGCAAGATCATAAAGTTCGGCATATTTAAGGCTTAAGTTCTCTGCTTCATCGCGCGCTTTCTTCAACTCATCATTCTGCATTTCCAATTCAATCTGATGAATCTGCAGCTCCTGCACAAGTCTGCTTAGTTCCAAATCATCAGAACGAAGAGGGATTATGCCAGTTTTGCTCTTGAATTGTTCTTCCGCCTTAATACGAAGATCTTTCTCGTTTGTAGTTTTAGTTTTTTTCATCGTACAATCCTTAACGAATGAAAACAATTTTTATCAAACACTCTCACATCTTAAAGTAGCTAAAATCGAATTTTGGATTAATAACAAACCTGACTTCATGGCATCAATCCAATGAGCAATGACTTTCTAAATTAAATTTTAATTCTTTCTTTTCCGTTTTTCATTCCGCAGATCGCTCTCACTTTTATTAAGTTCAACCTTCTGTTTATCAATCCGCATTTCAAGTTTCAATTGAACTTTCCTTAATTCTTCTTCAAGTTTTTTAGAAAGAGTAATATCGGTGTAGGTAATAACTACACCATCAATTACATTTTCAGAAGTTCTGTAAGGCAGAATGCGGGCCATGTGCCATTTTTCATCTTCAGTAAAAATTTCCCTCTCAACTCTTACTAAAGTGCGCAGCACTTCATTAACATCGTTTTCCATCCCGGAATAGAAGAGATCGGAGGCAATGTCAGTTATCGGTCTGCCTATATCGCTTGCTATAAGCTTTGTTATGTTAGTTGTGCAGCTGGTAAAACGCTTTACCCGAAGCTGTTCATCAAGAAATAATGTGGCAATGTCAGTACTGTCAAGCAGGTTTTTCATATCATCATTTATTCTCGAAAGCTCATCAACTTTAGATTGGAGCTCGTTATTTACTGTGGTAAGCTCCTCGTTCATAGACTGCATTTCCTCTTTAGAGGTAGTAAGTTCTTCATTTGTTGACTGAAGTTCCTCGTTAGCGGATTGAAGTTCTTCATTAGCAGATTTAAGTTCTTCCTGCGATGACTGCATCTCTTCGGTAACCGTTTGGATTTCCAGCCGAGCTTGTTCAAATTCTCTTTCTAACTCTATAACGCGTTTATTATTTGTTTTCCTCTTTTCACTGCCCTCCGTTATTATTGCCTCTATTGGGTCAACATCTTTAAAAACTATCATTAACATTCCTCTTAAACTGGCAGGTTCTTTCAAAGGCTGGACAGAAACATCAACGACCTGTGCCCCTCCATTTGTTCCAACCATAACATTCTTTACAGTAACAGCCTCATTCTTTTTAATCGCTTTTTTGAAGGACTGTGTTAATTCATACTGTAGTCCTTCTCTTGCCATGGCGAAAATATTCCAGTTTGCCTTTCCCGCGGCAGGCTCAAGATATTTTCCCGTTTTTCCGTTTATGTATATAATATCCCCTTTATCGTTAACAAGCACTGCAGCGGGAGAAAATTTTTGAAGTAACACCTCATCAGCAAACGTTTTAATATTAGCGACAGGGATTACAGGCTTTGGCTGATAATTTCTTAGTGATGGAACGGTAGTGTATACGGAAGGGAACTCCACGGGTTCATCTCTGTATGTTGTTTTAAGATGCCGGTAAATTCTCGATTTGTTATCAATTACCTTAAAAAGACTTGAGAAACTTCCTATAGTTTCAGCGCTGCCTAAAAAAAGTACTCCCTCGGGATTTAAGGTATAATGAAAGAGAGGAATAATTTTTTTTTGAATCTCGGAAGTAAGATAAATTAGAAGATTACGGCAGCAGAGTATATCCAGCTTAGTAAAAGGGGGATCCATAATAATATTTTGAGGGGCAAATATGACCATTTCACGAATAGACTTTGAAACTTCGTAACCATAATCTTTTTTAATGAAATATCTCTTTAACCGCTCTGGTGAGACATCAGCGGAAATATTATGGGAATAAATACCCAGGCGTGCCTTCTCAATGGAATCACGGTCTAAGTCAGTGGCAAAAATATTCAAAGTAATACTTTTTGCTGGTTTCAATTCCTCTATCAGTTCTTTAAAAATAATAGCCAGTGAATACGCCTCTTCACCTGTAGCACAGCCAGGAACCCAGGCCCGTAAGTTTGTTTGATGGTTAATTCCGGCAAGTATGGAGGAAATTGCTTTCTCCTTAAAACTATCCCACATCTTTGCATCCCGAAAAAAGCTTGTTACGCCAATCAATAATTCTTTGAAGAGGAGTTCCAATTCGCCGGGATTCTCCTGCAATAATCGAACATAACCCGGTATTTTTTCAATCTGATGAATACCCATCCGCCTTTCAATCCTGCGATAAATTGTACTGCTCTTATAATAGGTAAAATCATGCCCTGTGTGTGATCTTAGTAAAATGAGAATTTTTTCCAAAGAATTTTGAGTTTTATCTTCTTGAATAAAACCGGTTTTTGAAAATCGGGGTATGGATAGATTAAATGAATGAATTTTTTCAGGCAGCTCTTCAACCGGAGCTACAACATCTGCTAACGAGGCGTCAATTGCACTTCTGGGCATACTATCAAATTTGGCTGTAGATGGATCCTGAACAAAAACAATTCCGGCTTTTTCTTTAATTGCCCTTAAACCAAGTGTACCGTCCGAACCCATGCCCGAAAGTATTACGCCGATACTTTTTTCCTGCTGATCATCTGCAAGTGAACGGAAAAAGAAATCAATAGGCAATCGTAATCCCCGCCGTGCTACAGGATCAAGAAGGTGCAAAACACCACGAAGTATCGACATATCCTTGTTGGGTGGTATCACATAGACGCAGTTAGGTTTTACACGGGTGCGATCCCTGGTCTGCATCACCTTCATCTTGGTGTTGCGTTGCAGCAGTTCGACCATTATTCCTTTATGTGTAGGATCAAGATGCTGAATAACAACAAATGCCATGTTACTTTGTTCGGGTACATTTTTCAGAAATAGCTCCAGAGCTTCCAATCCCCCGGCGGAAGCACCTATACCTACTATGGGAAAACTATCTGCAATTTTTGATTTTGCAGGGATGATTGTTTTTTTAACGGGGTTGGGACTTTTTTTAGTCCCGGTAGTAATCTTTTTTTCTGCCATACATGGTTCTCGTTTATAGTGAAGGACATACAAAGGAAAATTATTTTTAGCAAATACTTAACGACTTAAGATATTCAATTCCTGATAACTTATCACCTTTGAATATAAGAAAAACATTCCAACTTCAATATTCATAAAAATATTTTTTGATTTACTATTCTAAATCATTAATTCATTTCAATAAATGCAGTTTGGAATCATAATAAGTCTAATTTAGAAGAAATTGGGGAAAATTAATATGTGCATTAGCAAAATAAAAGTCCCTATTGTTAAAAACATAATAAAAGTCCACTATCGTTCAAATTAATTCTTAATAAAACAACTTAACTCAAGTTTTCACTTATGAAGCCCTGTTTGAATTTTCTGCAAAATTCATTTGATACTTTGAATAGAAGGAGAGGTTAATTATCTTTAATTCCCTTATTAAAAATCCTCAAGACCATATTATTATGATTTTCAAGGCCAAAAAGATACTCAAGAGTACTTTCGGATATGATGATTTCAGGCTTCTGCAGGAAGAAGTAATCACCAGCATTCTGTCTAAAAATGATTCACTGGTAATTATGCCTACCGGGGGCGGAAAATCCCTCTGTTATCAAATACCGGCATTAATCTTTGATGGATTGACTATTGTTCTTTCCCCGCTTATTTCTCTTATGAAAGACCAGATAGCTCAACTTCACCAGTTAGGTGTTGAAGCAGCTGTCTTAAACAGTTCCCTTTCACCACAAGAATACTATCAGAATGTTGAGTTGGTAGAATCGGGGAAAGCACGACTCCTTTATGTTGCTCCTGAAACCCTGCTGCTAGATAGAACACTTGCTCTATTGAAGCCACTTAAAATAGATTGCATAACTATTGATGAGGCGCATTGTATTTCTGAATGGGGACATGACTTCAGACCGGAATACAGAAAACTTGTTGAGTTGAGAGAAATCTTTCCTGAGGCTGTATTTGTTGCCTTGACTGCAACCGCGACTCCCAGAGTCCAGACAGATATTGAAAAATCGTTGATGTTTAAGGGAGCTAAAAAGTTTGTTGCAAGTTTTAACAGAGAAAATCTCTATCTGGAAATTACTCCAAAATATGATGCCTTAAATCAAACTATTAAATTTCTGCGTAAGTATCCTAATCAATCGGGTATTATATATTGCTTTTCCAGGAAGCAGGTAAATACACTTGCTGCCGAATTGGATAACGCAGGCTTTTCTGTAAGACCGTATCATGCCGGTTTAACTGACAATGAGAGGAAAACCAATCAGGAATTATTCATAAAAGATGATGTACAGATTATTGTTGCAACAATAGCGTTTGGAATGGGGATCAACAAGTCAAATGTAAGATTCGTTATTCATTATGATCTGCCTAAAAATATTGAGTCATATTACCAGGAAATAGGAAGGTCTGGCAGAGATGGATTGCGTGCTCATTGCCTTTTACTTTTCAGCCATAGCGATACCATGAAGATTAAGTACTTCATCGATCAGAAAGAAGCAATTGAAAGAAGAATTGCCCTAAACCATTTGAACGCGCTTCTTAATTATGCCGAGACAGGAGTTTGCAGAAGAGAGCCGCTTCTAACTTATTTTGGTGAAGAATATAATAAGCCCAACTGCGGCATGTGTGATAATTGTAATTCCGAGGCTAAGACACTTGTTGATATAACCATCCCTACTCAAAAATTTCTTTCCTGCATTAAAAGGGCCAATGAAGGATTTGGAGCAGCTCACATTATTGACATTTTACGTGGATCAAAAGCACAAAAAATATTGGATTGGAGTCACCAGAATCTCTCTACATACGGAATTGGGCTGGAGCACACAAAAAAGCAATGGATGTTCATTTCACACCAGCTGATTCGCCAGAACCTTATTGCTCCTGATCCTGAACACGGTGCGCTTAAAATTACCAGCAAAGGATACGAAGTACTTACTGGTTCATTGGCGGTGAATGGAACGATAAAAGAAGATTTCGAGCCAAAACATGAAGTAATAACCGACAGTGAATTCAGCAGCGAACTTTTCAATGCCTTGCGTGAGAAGAGAAAGCAAATTGCAGGTGAAATGCGCCTGCCACCATATGTTATTTTTTCTGACAAAACTTTAACAGAAATGGCCGCTCTTTATCCAACCTCAAAAAAAGAAATGATGGGCATTTACGGGATGGGTGAAGTTAAGTACGAGCGTTACGGAATTCTGTTTATGGATATTGTAATCAGGTATTGCCAAAAGAATAAAATTAAAGAAATTGACTCTCTTCCAAAGGAGGCGTTCTTAAAAAAAGCGCCTAAAAAATCCAAGGTGAACGAAACCATTGCCGCTTTGTTTAATACGGGCAATTCAGTAACTGATATAATGGGGGAAACCAAGCTTAAGAAGAGTACTATCCTTGGTCACCTTTACACATACAGTCAAAACAATAAACTTAAAAATGTAGAAAACATACTTGAGGATTGCAATTTGTCTGATGAAATGATCGAAAAGGTGACAGAGGTTTTTACGAAACTCGGGTGCAGCACCCTGAGTCCTGTCTACGCAGAATTACGGGAAAAAGTCCCCTATGACGAGCTACACTTATTGCGAATATACTATTTGAGTAAGCTAGAAAACTAATCCGGGTTATCTTGAATCTAAGAGTAAAAAAAATGGCAGAATTCAAAAATGTTTGAAACCTGCCATAAAAATTTACTGCATAAGTATATTTTTAATTGCCTCTCAAATCCACTGATTGCATAAGTCTTTCTTCCCAATCGCTGTCGCTGACTTCGCCACGCTTATTCGAATAAATTTGAGTATAGTTGCCAAACCCGCTCAAATCTGCAAAGACAAACCTTACGCCCTGCTCAATTTGCATATATGTCCAAATTTCATGAGGATGTTTATCCCCGGACATTGGAACCATTTCCCTGTCATCCGGTGGACCAAACATGAGGTATACTCTTCCCATGTCAGTTTTATAACCATCTTTCAAAGCATTAGTGAAGTGTGTATTTGCAAACTGAACACGATTCATGTAAATATCATAATTTTCGTTCCTCAAAGATTCCGGAGAATCATCCCTTGCTGTCCAGAATTTGCTTAAAAATTCACGCTTCAGCTCGATCTTTTCTAAATCATCGTATTCATCTCTTTCATCATCTTTCATTAAATATTTACTCACAGAGAATATATTCTCACATTCCTCTTCTGTTAATTCATCAAAGTTTGAGGCTAAAGTCGCATCTTCACTACTAATTGATTTGTTTGGGTTATCGGGATCAAAATAAATAAATTTCTTACTGGACATTACAGCAGAGTTTGTTGTAGTATCAATAAGGCTAAAGACCAGGTTATATGTGTCATTAGGAAACTTGGATAAATTTATTAGTCCGGCTTCCACTAAAGAATTATTTTTACCATTAATAATTTTTGATTCCCTATGATAATTCTTACCTGAATTATTTACAACCAGTTTATCCAGTCTGTACACGCCTTTATTGGTTAATAAATTGTAAAGCTCGGAGTAATAGAAAAGAACCGGCGAAGAATTAGTATACATCCTGGTCGGGTTAGGAAAAACTTCGAGGGTATTTTTATAAAATATTGAGTTAGTATTTGCATTGTCATTAATAATTTTTGATGCAAGCTGAATATCACTCAGCTTGTAGGCGTCTGAGAGCAAAGGCTTTATTTCAAGAATGCTTTCAGCAAATTTCTCATTCTCAATATTATTTTTATCCTTACCTGTCACCCGTAAAAGATATTTCCCAACAGGAACTAAAATCCCAAGATTACCTACCTGATCTTCTGTCTTAACCCCGTTTTTATTAATGTAAGCATCCAATTCCCATTCACGGTTTACGATGTATTCCTGGGTTACTTCATTTTGCAATACTATCTGCAAAATAGCCGAAGTTTTCTCTTTATTATCTTCAGTGACTTTGGTAAGTGAATTTATATCAAATGAGTAGTAAATCTCCAGATAACTACTGCTGGAATCGTATGAGAAGCGGGCAAAGTCAAAATCGAATAAAAGAGTGTTCTGTGCAGATGTTAAGCAGGTGACATAAAGAATGAACAAGATTATCTTTTTCATTACTCCCCCTGACTAATTACTTTAATGACAATCCTTAAATCGCATTTTAATATGCTTTGTAAAATGCTTAAGACCATCACAATAAGAATAACTAGCACTATTGTTATAAAAAATATTCCCCAATGGAATCTCCCAATAGAAACAATATAGTATTTTGGGATTCAACAATAAAGTGCATTTTAAGGGCACTAATAAATATGTGAATTGAAGAATATTTATAACATAGAGTTACTTTAAAAGAATCATCTTGCTGGTTTTAATAACATCACCCACTTCAAAAGTATACAAGTAGATCCCGCTTGAAATATTTCCTCCGTCGAATATCACTTCATGATTTCCGGAAGATTTCCTTCCGTTAACTAGTGTAGCCATTTGTCTGCCCAGCAAGTCAAAAACTTTAATGGATACGCTCGCTTCATAGGGAATTTGATATAGAATGACCGTGGAAGCATTAAATGGATTTGGATAATTGGATATTGCAAACTGCGTGGGTAGTGCATCACAGTTATCAATTGAATTAATTAAATCAGCGGGAATGATGTTAATTATTGCGGTTGACATTTTTAACCAGTCAGATTCATAATTCCTCAATCCATCGCGAATCTGCTCCAGATGAATAAACCTTCCACTATTTTTCGTTGCATAAGAATAACATGGATAGCTACTTCCATTAATTAAACGACCTTGGGTGTTTGTTGTTGCGGTTAATTTTGTCCAGGTTACATCTTCATGGGCAATTACAAATGTTAAACTATTGTCAATACTAAATAATTCGTCTCTTAGAAGTGACAGATAGTCAATGCCATCAGGAGTTTTGTTGTTACCATTACTCATAATAATAGCAGGGTCGCTACTTCCCTGAGTAAAGCCATGGAATTGGAAATACACCATGCTATCTAAACTGCTCTCAAATACTTCAGTTGCTTTTTGAAAAGTGCATAATACATTATGTGCCGGATCAGATTGACGATAAGCTTCGCCCTCAGGGTTACATGCTGTTGTGCTTCCTGAACAATCTGACAACAGACTGCTGTTGCATCTTTTCGTGCCGCTTAAGAAAAAAGCATATGCACCCGTATTTTTAAAAACATATATACCCTGCTTTCCTGTATTATAGTCGTACTTTGGATGAGGGATCTGTATTACCAGTTTTTTCCTTTTTGGATATTTATTAATAATAAATGTACCCCAAAGATTACCGGAGTTAGATCTCAGGACATAATATTCATTACTTTCACTTCCCGAGTTATCAAGAACATTAAAAACTTTGTATCCAATTTCAGCAGCTTTTGTATTTGCCTCCGAATAATTCTTTTCTATTAAGAGATTTATAGATTCACCAAATTTTTCAAGGTCTGCTAATTCCGGCTGCACATAATCATCTGTGCCTTCAGCAGTTGGAATATTATTAATTATGATATTAGTATAGCTAACAATGTTGTCAGTGATTACTTCCTGCGCGAAGCTTGTTGAAATAATCAAAATCAAGAATAAAAAATAGAATAATCTAGTCATTAGGTTTTCTCAAATTAGTCTGGTAATATTTAAATGAAAGCAAGAAGGACAATATCACAATGAGCAATAATACAGCCGCATATTTATTTATAGTGTTTGCAAAGTAGACATTTTCTGAATCGCCATAGGTCATTCCGGGTTCAAGCGGGATTCCACTCTTTACAGACAAGTCCTTAATATTAAGTAGATGAATGAAGGGAATCCCTTCTTCCGAAACCCGATTTATTATTCCTCTTTCTTCATCTGAACATATTTTGTAAGGTTTGTTATATCCATTTGGTATACTCACTGCATGCGCACAACTGCCAAGTGAGGCATGATTACCGCCAATGTTAATAAGAAGTGAGATTTTACTTTCTACCAGCAGTTCAGTTTTACGATTTATCGATTCGAGCAAATCCGCTGGTTGATAAATTGAATACCCATTTCTCCCGGCGGCACTAATGAAAATACTGTCGGCATCTTCCAGCATACCTTCCCCCATGTCGTTCTCAGCACCTTTTGTTACGATGGCTGACCGATAGGGTAATTCGCCTGATTCTACTAACCAGTGTTCGTAGTCGAGCCAGGTGGCTAATGGTTGGTTAGCACCATGGCTTGAGGAACCTAAAGAACTAAAGAGAACAACTTTTGCGCCTATCGTTTTACAAGCCGCCAGGGATGCGATTGCAAGTGCCGGAAAAGAACCGGAAATAGTAATGCCTATTTTTGAACTTGAATCTATTCCTTCCTCAAATAACATTTTAAGAATGACCGCTGAATAATCTGGATTAGTAGAGAGTTCTTTAGCTTCCAGTGAACCGAGAGTTGTCGTTAAGGGAGTATACTCATCACCAATCATAAATGAATTTGGCACAATGGATTTAGAATCTCCTGAAATACCAAGGTCTATCTTCTTCTCTTTAATTATATTAAACCAGTGTTGAGTTAATCCAGCGCTTTTTTTTAACCAGAGGTAGTGTGGGTCTCTTTCAGCAGTTTGAAATGAAGTCCTCAACAAACTTACACCTGCAAGCGATCCAACAAAAATCAGTGATAGCAAAAAACCAGATTTACTATTTATTTTACTTCGACTCATTAGATAATCACCACTACCAGATAGGTTAGAACCATAACAATGCCGATACTTGAAACAGTAGGAAGAATTCCCTGCCGTCCATATTCGTTAGCTATCAAGCCGGGAATAATGTATCCAATCGACTGTAAATCAAAATTGAAAGCAGCAATGGGCTGAATAAACCCCATAATAATTACCTTAAGAGTAAAACCCAGAAGGAGAGCAATCAGCAAGCGCCGTCTTCCAAAGACAATAAAGTGATCGGACAGCAGTTTAATGAGATACCATACAATCAATGAGATGAGAATCGTTATAACTATTTTGAAAGGTTGATCAATGTACAAGACAAAATATGCCGGCGCAATTACCCCGCCCGGAGATATTCCGAATATCTCGTAATAAATAAATCCTATTACCAATCCAACAAAGAAAATTTCCTGTAACATTTATTATACTCTCTCAGTGAGACTATTGATTATTTTGATACCCGAACCTTTAATATTTCCAAAACCAAACACTAATGAGTTTTTCTCAACATGTTCTTTTAAAATCATTGTGAAGCTATCACACATTTTATCGTTTACCTTGATAATTTTATTTTCAGCTATTCCGCCTCGCCGTAAAATTCTCTTTGCTAATCCGGTATTAGTACCCGTTAAAAAATATTTTTCCGAATTTGTGCCAGACAACCATTCCATGAATTTTACCGTTCGGAAAGGTCTGTCAGCTCTTGAATTAAACACAACGAAATTCTTAAATTTATTTTCGCTTCTATCATTAAAAACTTTTTTTGCCGAAGGCACATCATTAGCTGAAAAAGCATTTACAAACGACACATTAAAATCATCATGCTTTACCGGAATAATAAGTTTTTCGTGATCAATCATTCTAAGTCTGTCATAAAATTCATTAACCTTCAGATCAGCTTCAATGGCAAACATTTCAACCAAATTAAGATTATCGGGATGAACCCCTTCAATTAAAATGTTTTCTTTAGAGTAGGCATTGAAATTTGCAATTACTTTGCTGCCCCTTTCTGCTGCGTATCTCTTAATAGTTTCAAGGTGATCTTTTTCTGTGGTGATTACTATACAATTTTTCGGAATGGCTTCACAAATTGATTCAGCCCACTCCTCCGGAGTTGACCCAAGTTCTTCTAAATGATCTTCTTTAATGTTGGTGATGATATAAAAATGCGGTCTGAGGACTTTACCTTCTAATTTTTGAAGCTCCGGATTTATTGACATGCACTCAAGAACAATAGCGTCTACTTTTAATCCGGCGGCTTTACGTATAACACCAAACTGTTCAGTTACACGCGCCCCGCCCCTTCTATTAATAATTTCAGATTCATTATCAGAGAAATAGATAGTTGGAATAATACCCGTTATTTTGGATAGCACTTTAAAATCATTCAATCTGAGCAATGCGGCAATATATTTAACCGAAGTGGATTTACCCCTGGTACCGTTGATCAATATTCTAATAGGTATTTTGCTCACTAACCGATTTAGATACCACTTTTCAGTAAAGAGCAGAAGAAGAATAATTGATATAAGTGTTATTGCTATTAACATAACTCAGCCATTAATAACCCAGGGCCATTCCACCTCTTCTTTTATCTGCAGTTCCAAAGTATTCATGATTATCCCAATCAACAATGATAAACTGTGCCCCGCCAAAAAACAAATCAAAATCTTCATATAACTTCAGATGGTGTCCCTTATTTTCCAATTCAGCTCTTATCGGTTCGCTAATCCTGCCTTCCAGATTAAGGAAGTCGTCATTCACCTGGCAATAAAACCGAGGCGCCTGATTAGCTTCTTCAGCATTCATTCCAAAATCAATTACATTAACCATTATTTCAGAGAGCGTGGCAATTATTCGTCCACCGCCAGGGGTTCCCAGACACATGAAAGGTTTGCCATCTTTCAATATTATTGTAGGTGCAATTGTGCTCCTTGGTTGTCTTCCAGCTCCCATTTTATTAACCTCGGCTTTAGAAGAGAAATTAGCATATGAGCTATTAAACAATATACCTTCAACAGAGAAACCACAGCCAAAAAATGTTCCCAGTGTTTGAGTCAGACTAACCATGTTACCATCTTTATCTATGATAGAAATATGTGTTGTATGCCCTTGCTCTTCTTTTTCAATAGAAAAGCCCTCCGGGGTTTTCCTATAACCTGCCTCACCTGTTTTACTCTTATCAATGGTCAGGAATCTTTCTTTGGCAAAGGATTTTGAGGTCAATAATTCAAGAGGCAATTCTGAGAAATCCGGATCTCCTACATTAAAATATCGATCAGCATATGAGCGTAAAAAAACTTCTGACATAAGATGAAGCACTTCTGCTGATTCTGTAAAATGCCCCAACTCCTTAAAATCAATCTCTTCCAACATATTCATTGTCTGGATAATCGTCGCACCAGATTGGGGTGCATTTGCACTAAAGATTTCATAACCGCGGTAAGTTCCTTTTAAGGCATCAGTAACTTTTACATTATAGTTTTTTAGATCTTCTAAAGAAAATTTATTCCCGGCTTCATTAATTGCATTTACAATCTGAGTGGCTATGTAGCAGTCGTAAAATCCTTCTTTTCCCTCAGCAGCTATTACTTTAAGAGTATTTGCCAATTTTGATTGCTTTAAGGTATCACCTTCCATGAGAGGAAAACCATCCGGAAGAAAAATGTCCGAAGTCTCTTTGTATTGTTGTAGCACTTCAAGATTATCAAGAATAATACCCGCCAGTGTGTTGTCAATTTCGAAACCATTTGCCGCATACCGAACAGCATCTTTTGTTACACTGCTTAAATCAAGTGTCCCATAATTTTCCAATGCAGTAATTAATCCCGCTGTAGTCCCCGGCACCAATGCTGTTTTTGCATTTAACTTATCTATCTTACGGCTATATTCAATTTCATCAACCAGCCCGGGAGCTTTCTGATAATAATTTATATAATGAGTTTCATTCAGATCTTTTAAATAAATCGTCATACATCCACCGCCACCAAGACCAGAGCCGTCCGGTTCAACCACGCCTATGGCAAATGCAGCTGCAACGGCGGCATCAATGGCGTTACCACCTTCTTTTAAGATGCGCAGGGCAGTTTCTGTGGCAAGAGGATGAGCGGTAGATACCATACCATTTTTACCAACAGCTGGCTCTAGAACTTCCTGCTGTGAGAATAGAACAACATGAAGGGAAATAAAAATAATGCCCAGATGAACCATTCGGCGAAATGCTGTATTTTTCATGAAAATATTCTCCATTATAACAAAACTTTATTGTTTTTGTTTTTCAATAACCCTTTCCCATTCGAAGAAATCAGGGGTAAAAGTATAGTCAAAGAGTGCTTCTGCTGTAGCTGATGAAACCGGTTCAATAAGATCATATATGGAGCCAATCTTACCGGGAGTTATTTCGGCTTGAGATACCACTCTTACAGTTGTTAATGTATTATCGTAACGATTTGTGTATTTCTTATTAAACAATAATTCCACCATAAAAGGATTCGGGTTCAAATAGTCAATAACATTTATGTTTTTCTCCGAGAAAGCTTTGCGAAATTTATTATCAATATAACCATAATGAGTGCAATTATAACTGACGTATATGTCTTTGTCATCGTCTGATATATTTTTAACTGCATCATTTACATAGGCAGTTACGAGTGAATCCGTCAATCTACTTTCCGGATCCCTTTCTATATTCCCTGCAAGTTTAGAGCAGGAAATTAAAAATATTCGATCCCCGGTAATACCTTTTTCCATGAGCTGAGTTTTATGTTTCGCCTGTTCAACAGTCGTTTCTGTTGCAAACAAAATAACTTTTGCATCTCCATTATTAACTTTACTAAAAATCAGATTAACACCTGTATCTACAATTCCCACTACCGGGACCTCTGTTGTCTTAGAAAAATCAGTGAATTCATATATTACTGAAAGAGTATTGCAACCAATTAAAATTATATCAGGAGAAAATTCTTTATCCATGGCTGAAAGTGCATTATTAAAAACAATTACTTTCTCCTCTGTAGATTCCATTGAATTATAGCCTGATTCAAGATGTGGTTGAGCATTGAAAAATATAACTTCCACGTTTTGAAAAACTCCGGCATTCTTTATTTTTTCATTAATCTCAGCAGCAATGGACAAACCTCCTAACCCGGAATCAGTTACTAAAATTTTAACATTTTCTTTTTCATAGAAACTGTCAGGAATTGTATTGTAGGGAATTCTTTGGGAATGAATAGAGCTCGTTAACAATAAGGATAAAATTACGGCTTTGATAAAGTTCATATATTCTCCCAAAAGATTAGTAACCAAGTGCGACACCGCCTCTTCGTGGATCACCATAGCCATATAATTTGCCCTCTTTAATCATAACCGCCTGAGCGCCCCCAAAATATTTGTCCAGCTCAGGATGTGTTTCAATTTTATGTCCCAGCGCTTCAAGCCCGGCAATAATCTCATTGCTTATTCCACCTTCAACATGAAGTTTTGTAGAATTTGAATAAATCCTTGGTGAAGAAATAGCCTCTTCAAGAGTCATGTTATAGTCGATAAGATTGACTAATATCTGAGCTAGTGCTCCAATAATACGTGAGCCGCCCGGAGTTCCAATTGTAAGAAATGGTTTGTCGTCTTTATAGATTATTGTCGGAGCAATGCTGCTCACTGGTTTTTTGCCAGGCTTAATGGAATTAATATTTCCATCTTCAGGATCAAAATTACCGAGGTGATTATTTAATATTATCCCTGTTCCCGGCACAGTAATACCGGAGCCGAAGAATAAATTTATACTCTGTGTTAGCGCAATAATGTTGCCATACTTGTCCACAGCAGAGAAGTGAGTCGTGCTTCCTGATTCATAATTCTTTTTTTGTGTAAATATCGAATCACTTAACACACTTTTTTCAGAGATGAAGGATGCCAGAAGTTTGGCATAATCTTTATTGATGAGTTTCTGAACAGGAACATCAACAAAATCCGGATCCCCCATAAATTCATTTTTCTCAAGTCCAACAATTTTAATAGCCTCAGCTACCAGATGTAAATATTCCAGAGAATTGTGTTCCAGGCTTGTTAGATTAAGTGCGTCAATAATATTCAACAACTGTATCAGGTGTACACCCCCTCCGGATGGTGGTGCGGAGGAAACAATTTTAAAATCTTTGTAATAACCCACAATAGGTTCTTTTACTTTCGCCTTATATGACGAGAGATCTTCGGCGCAAAGAGAGCCTCCACCTGTTTTTACAGCTCTGACAATTTTGTCAGCCAATTCGCCGCTATAAAAAGATTCAATCCCCCGTTCAGCCAAGTCTTCAAAAATCAAAGCGAGATCTTTATTAAATAATGTGTCACCCGGCTCGGGAGGAAAACCATCTACAAGGAAAAGTTCTTCCGTTTCAGGTGTGTGGGAAACCCGACCGTATTCTTCTAAAATAAGATCAGCCATGGTTTTGTTTACTGCAAATCCGTTGCGGGCTGCACGAATAGCCGGTTTAACCAGTTCATCAATACTCATTGTCCCGTATTCATTCAGAAGTAAACTCAATGCGGAGGGAACACCGGGAACACCAACAGATGCGCCGCCAAGATCTGTAATTAGCTTAAATTTGTTTTCCTCATCGTAATAATTTTGCGGTGATGTTAACATGGGAGCTGTTTCTCGATAATCAATTGTAAGGGGCTCGGCGTTTCTCATCTGTAGTGTTAAAAAACCTCCACCTCCAAGACCGGAAGCATAGGGTTCAACAACAGCCAGAACTAAAACACTTGCAATAGCAGCATCTACGACATTGCCGCCTGCCTTCAAAATCTCCAACCCGGCTTCGGAAGCCAGTGGATGAGCGCTTGCAACCATCCCATTTTCAGCAGAAACTACCTGAGCATTAATCCCAACTGTTAACACTATGAAAAGCATCAGGGAACTAACAAATTGAATTTTATTATTAAGAAATCTTATATTTTTATTCACCCCGCCATTCATCAGTATAGTTTCCGCTATTATTTACAATGTTACATTCAAAATGGAATAAAACTATTTAAATAATTTACCAAGTGGTTCAGCCGCAAGAGGAATTTTGGATACCAGTTCAAGCTTGACTTTTTGTTTCTTAGCCAGTTCCGTGAATAAACCATCCTCATTACCCTGCTCCACAACTATCATGTAGGATGATACTCCGGCAACTTCTTTTATAAAATTATCAGACTGCCCCTGTCTTCTGGCTTTACCACCAATATGAAGAAGGACTACAGGAATCTTTAATTCTGCAGCCTGTTTCAATAATTCTTGTACTCTTTTTAACTCTTCGTCAGCACTAATACCCGCAGCGCCCAGTCCTTTTGAACTGAAACCGGGAACAACAATAAGAGTTTTCACACCCTTAAGATCCTCAGCTTTTGCCATGGTAATGGTTTCGGCCTCCAATTTTTGTTTCTTTAGTAAAAGTCCAGCTAGTTTTACATCCGCGCTTTGACCTGCTGAAGTTACAAGAATAGGTCCTTCATATTTTTTACTTTCTTGTGCCTGGGTAGTAATAAAGGTCAGAGCAAGCATTAGCAATGTTAGCGATTTGAATAATCTCATAAGTTTCTCCATTTCAATTTATTTTTCATTTCAAATAATTACTTAATCCGTTTTCTAAAAGATCTTCATATTCAGGAAGACCTTCAAGGAGTATAGTTTTTTCCGGAAAGAATTCATTGTATGAATTTACAATTTCCAAAAAACCTTGTAAGTGTCTTGCAACTCTTTTATCAAGAGGCACACCCTCAGCATCGTACTCTATCCTTAGCTTACCCGTTTCCTGTGCCGCGAGGTATTGAGGACTTTTCCCGGTTAGAATTAGTTCGGAATTAGTTCTGCCTCTCAAACGTCCCTGTATTGGATTGCAGGTCTCCATCAAGAAAGGATACACATCTGTATTGTCGCCCCATTCCCTGTGGCTTAATCCATGAAAGTTCTCAGGTGATCTTTCAGGTGCATACCTTAAATCTCTGAATTCCAGATTAAGAATTGCGTTTAATCCAATATCCTCGCTTTTTTCGTGATAAATAATAGCATTTATTATTGGGATCTCTGGCGCAGCTTCATGCAGGTCGAAAGCAAGATCGATCTTTTCTTTCTTAATTAACTGTACAATCGCGTAACCAACTTTTTCTGTAAAAGTACCATCCGGTCTGCCGGGATAACTTCTATTTAGATTCCTTGTTTCGAACCCTGATAATTTTTGTCCGGAAGGGAAATGCGAATAAACCAATGGGTCAGGCCATTGATCCAGTGGATTTGAGACACGGGAACCGAATCTGAATTTTCGTTCACCTGACTTACTCTCTAAAGTATATGACTGAGGATATCCTTCCATTGGATCAGTACAGGAAAATCCGCTAAGACATGCTTGCGGAATAATTAGCAATCTACCTGCCTTGATTTTCACATTTTCTGTCGCTAGCACACCAGCTATAAATCCCGAAGCCTCATTCGGATGAGTGCCACATAATAAAAGAACCGTTGCACCTGGTTCCTTTCCCTCAAAAAAATATATATCGGTATCCCCACTGCCATCTTTAAGTTCTTCAAAATAATCAGATAATTTTCCAATTTTAGTAAGATCCTCTGACGGATAAATAACATCAGGAGTCCGCATATCCAAAAACTCAACTCCGGATACAATGCAAACAACAGTCATAAGAAATAACAAAAATGAGGCAACTATTTTATGATCTATTTTCATCAATGACCTACTTAATTAAAAAGATACGAAGAATGAAGGGGATTAAAACCATCACCAGGGCAATCTGCTTTTTCCAATCTCTTTCTTCAAACATTTCTTTTACTATTACAAGACTAAGCAGAACTAGAATTACTATATATAACCAAAAAATCATTATTTGCTCCTGACTAAAAGAGATTAATAAATTGACCAATATCATTGGCAAAATAGATCATAAGAATACCAACAGCCCCGGTAACAAAAATAGCAAGAGCGCTCGCCTTTAGAATCTTGAAGTGGTTAGGCTCTCCAACCATTTGACCTGCATAAGCACATAACAATGAGGGAGGCGGCATAAGGTCACCCATGGCAGCCATAAGCGCTAAAGCTGATGCGACAATAATGGAATTCTTTCCTAAAAAGACGAAAACAAGTGGCACGCCAATCACAGAAGCCGCGGCATACGCGGAACCAAAAAATGGCATAATAACCGCTGCAAGGTATTTAACTTCCTCGGGCAGTTGTAAAGCACTAACCGCCAGATAGCCTCTGACACCAGTAAGAGTAAGTATTTGCAAAAACATTCCTACTCCAATAAGTATTGCCATAACAGGCATGGCATTTCTTAAAGAATTTTGAAGCATTCCGACCGGTTTGAATTTATTTCCAGTCCCAAAAGCAGTAAGGGTACCGATCATAAAAATTAAGGGAACACCCAGATGAAACATTAGTTCAGGAAAAAGCATTTCAGAAAGTAAAAGGGCTATTACAAGAATGATCGGTAAAAAGAGTTTAAAACCATATTGATCATAAACCGGGTTTTCCAGCTTTTCCAGAACTTCATCTATATTGAAATCTTTGAGATATTTTTTACGATAATATATTGCCGTGAAAATTGCTGGTGGAAACGAAGCAATTAACAGAGGTCCGGTAAAACCAATATATGGCATATCCACACCACCACCGATTATCATAACCGGAATACTTATAGGAGGCGCAATTTCACCAAAAACAGCTGCCATGGCAATAAGTGAACCCACAGCTTTTTTAGGCATTCCCATGGCAAGCAGAGCCGGAACAACCAAGGCTCCGGTCGTCAATATACATGCAGATGATAATCCTGTAAGCATACCGGGAAACATGACAAAAAAAGTTATGATTATAATCAGCAGAGTTGGTCTTTTATGGAGCGATTTTATCATATAATAACTAATGGTTGATAAAGCACCGGTTGCTTCCACCACTTTCATAAAAATCATGGCAGTGGCAATAATCATTATTGCTTCAAGAAATCCAAAACTTCCTTCAACCAGATGCCTGACAGGCAAACCTTCGCCGGCGACAAAAGCACCGGTTATTGAGGCTAACATAAGTGAAACGCCTGCTGGCAATTTAAATATGAAAACGCCGGCAGCAAAAACAGCTAACATTGATATCAGTATTACCAGCTCGAAACTCATTTACACAGATTTCCCCGAATATTATTTATTCTTATTTACATAACTTATCAGACAGTTTTTTAAGTCAAGTTTCGAGCCAAGAAAGCAGGCTATTTTTGACTCTTAATTACCATTGTTTATTACTTTTTGTATTGGAATGAGCTATTTTAGCACACTCTCTTGTGGGAATTGATCTCAAAGAGTCGAAAAACGAATAAAAACGATGGTTTTCTTAGATTGGCTATGGCATAGATATAGCTTAACAATTAATAAAAAAGAATATATGAGAACACCACACATAAAATTCAAAGCTATAATAATTGCCGGCTTTTTTTCCATAATAGTTGCTTCAGCTGCTTTATATATTGATAACAGCTACGAGAAACTTTCGGAAGATGTTATTAAAACCAATATGGAGCTATGTGAAGTTCTGGCAACTCAATTAAAAACCGAATCTCAAAGCATCATTGACAGTCTTCATCACGCAGAATACTTTTCTGAAGGATACAAGGGATATTTCAATTCGAACGAAGCAGACAAATTGCTCTCAGAGGTTTCGGAAAGAATATTCAGAAATTTCGATGGACTAGAGGGGGGCTTTTTTATAAAAGGACTGGAGGAATTTCAAGGCTATTCCTATCCTACATCACCTCCTCCCATTCCTGTATATGGTCCGCCACCTCGTTCCTATAACTTTATTAAGGAACAGGTCCTACAATCTATCAATAACGATTCTCTTATTGTCCAACTACACAAGTTTGATCCTGCTATATTCCCTCTGGTAACAAGACCCATCGAGGCACATGAGGAAACCATAGGCGCTATTTGGGTGCGGACACATATTGAAAAAGAATTACCAGAGCTGACTCTTGTTGATATATTGAATATCACAGCTGTCGTTTCATTGCTCGGTTTTATTCTTGCGGTAACTATCTCCATACAACTTCGTAATAGAATTGAAAAAATAAGGGGAGACCTCGAGAGACTTGAGTATGACCCTGACCATAGGTTAAGCATTTTACCCGGCATTTTCGGATTTATAAGTAAGTCTGTAAATAAGATGGTAGATGCTCTTCAATCGGAGCATAATAAGCGTGAAGTCCTTGAACGTGAACTTCATCAAAAAGATAAAATGGCTTCTCTCGGTAAACTGATAGCCGGTGTTGCCCATGAGGTTAAAACTCCCCTGGCCATAATAAAAACACGCATACAAATTTGGCAGAAAAAAATTAGCAGCATAAATGAAAAAGATTTGGGAGAATCTTTTTCTAACGAGTCTATGCAAATGGTAATAAACGAAATCAACCGTCTCTCAAACCTTGTTAACAGGTTGTTGATATTTTCAAAACCGGTAAATGAGCATTTCAAGGCAACTAACGTAAACCAGATAATTTTGACCTTGCTGGATCTCTATAAGAACAAATTATTTCTGGACAATATTGAGATAAATCTTAAACTTGAAGAATCACTACCTGACATAAATGTCGATCCGGATAAAATAGAGCAAGTTATCATTAATCTTCTCACTAATTCTGTTGAGTCAATAACAAGCGATGGTGTAATTAATATTCAAACAAATCGTAATAATGGCTACATGGTAGTTACTATTTCGGATAACGGGATGGGTATCCCTGTCAATGTTCAGAAAAACGTACTTGATCCGTTTTTCACAACCAAAGATAAGGGAACCGGGCTTGGGTTATCTATTGCGTATGAGATAGTTAAAGCACACAGAGGGAAAATTGAATTTTCATCAAATGAATCTGTGGGGTCGGAATTCAGAATATTTTTACCAATAAAAAACAGTGATTAAAATGAAAGAGAAAAAACACGTCCTGATTGTTGATGATGAAGCCCCAATGCGGTTGAACATTGCAGAGTTGATGACCGGTGAAGGATACAATTACTCCGAAGCAGCTGGCGGCGATGAAGCAATTCTTATGGTGCAAAAAATTATTCCGGATCTTGTTCTGCTTGATATAAACCTGCCACAGAAAGATGGGCTAACTGTTCTGGGTGAGATTCAAAAACTCTTTCCAAAATTACCAGTAATAGTCTTTACAGCTTATGGTACCAGCGAACGAGCAATAGAAGCAATTAAGCTTGGTGCTTTCGATTACATTGAGAAACCGTTCGAACTTGATGAATTCCTTCTTACCATAAAACGTGCTCTTGAATATTCTGAGTTATTAAATGAAATAAAACTTTTGCGTGACCAGGTTCAGGATATCAGCAGTACGGTAACCTCCGATCAGATCATCGGTCGTAGCCCCCAAATGCAGGAAATATTTAAACTGATTGGGAAGGTGGCTCTCTCTGACACAACTGTGTTAATTCAGGGAGGCAGCGGGACCGGAAAAGAGCTAATTGCTGATGCCATTCAGAGGCATTCATTAAGACGAGATAAACCCTACATCAAGGTGAATTGTGGGGCTTTGTCAGAATCTATTTTGGAGAGCGAAATATTCGGACATGAAAAAGGATCTTTCACCGGAGCAACCTCACAACGCATGGGACGCTTTGAACTGGCGGATGGCGGAACGATCTTTCTTGATGAAATTAACAATATGCCCCTTTCATTGCAGGTAAAACTTTTAAGAATTTTACAAAAGCAGCCCTTCTACAGAGTGGGGGGAGAAACTCCCATTAAAGTTGATGTAAGAATCATAACTGCTTCCAACAGAATAGTTGAAGATGACGTTAAAGCCGGGAAACTAAGAGAAGACCTTTTTTATCGACTCAATGTAGTAAGAATAAACCTGCCCCCATTGGTAGATCGCAAACAAGATATTCCCTACCTGGTGGATTACTTTCTAAAAAAACATAGCAATGGGAGGTCGCTGACTGTCTCGCCTGAAATGCTGGAAAGACTGAGCAAATATGAATGGCCTGGAAATATAAGAGAGTTGGAGAATACCATTCAAAGAGCTGCTGTGATATCTCAGAGTGATGTATTAACCATAGACCATCTTCCTGTAAAACATTCAGTGCCTTCAAGCGGTCAGACCTACTCCGGTTCAGATCTACAAAGCTGGTTTGAAGAGATACAGAACGCTGATAAGTCACTGAAGGATGTTGTTTGTTTTGTCGAAAAAGAATTAATTTTGCAGGCTTTAAAACAAACGAATTCAAACAGGTCCAGGGCGGCAACCTTGCTAAAAATTCACCGGAGATTATTGTACACCAAAATGAAGGAATACGGCATTAGCACTGACTGAGAATGTCTATACACTAAAGAATAGTAATATCAATATTATAATGTAGTTTTAGATAATCCCTAAGAACATAAACGAAATCGGTGCAGAATTTTTTCATATTTTCATCTGTGTCTCTCAAGCCTTCCCAATGTGTTTCTATTTGAAATCCATTGAAATTATATTTTTCCGGAGCAGCATGAATAGTAGTATTATAACCACCGGCAAAATATTTTTCACTTGTCGGCTCATGCTGTTGTGGAGATGGTAGAACTTCCCAGCCCAATTTAGATAGCATGGCTCCAAAACTGACTTCCCCCCTTATTAAATTAGAAAAAGAGTATTCTGAATTGGAGACGAGATTTCTGATACTACTGTTTTGAACAAAGAAGGGATCATCAATATCATTGTCGGAAAGTGAGAGAACCTCACCATCCAATAGATAGCCAAGTTCGATTTTTCTTTCTTTCGAACGATGAGCATGAATATCAACATAAAACCCAATGCCCCAGGTATCGTAGATACTCTTTTCGGCTAATTCAATAAACTCGTGAAACTCATCGAAGGCAATTCTCGCCAGGGAATCCCCCTGAACGGCAATTTCTTCACTTCGATTGGGATCGAGCTTAACGCGATGAAGTCTATTTATAACAAGGTATGGACGTTTACCAGTTAGCTTATATATTACGTCGCTAATTTCAAGGGTCATTTCAAGCGTTCTTTTATCCTGCTTTACTGAACTTTTTGTACGGTCTTTGATATTCTCAGGCTTTTCATAACCCCCATGCGGAGCTGTCAAAACTAATGGCATATTACCATGAATATATTCAATATATTTTCCAGTACCATAATACGAATTCCCCGGAATGAGATTACTGTCCGGTAATAATTGCTTTTTATCTGTAGCATTAAGAAGTATTCCAAATGCACATGCTATAAACACCATTGTTTTCATATCATTCTCATAATTCATTTTTAGATCCAACTATTCAACATCAACAAATGAATAAAGAAACAAATCAGTTGTTGATGTTTTTATCAGCCCCTGTTCTGCAAAAATAATTTTGTAAAAATTTAACACGGATGGTAATTGACGACTATTCGCTAAGATTTGTTAAATCAATTTTATAATGCCTTTTCATGAACTCGATGATCACATCTGTATAATCAACACAAAACTTTCTTATATTCTCGTCTGTATCACGGAGTCCATCCCAATATGTTTCTATCTGCATTCCATTAAAGTTATATTCTGATTTTGTGCCATGAACAACTGTATTGTAACCACCAGAGAAGAAAAATTGATCTTTAGGCTTTGGCTTTTTGGGTGATGGCAAAACCGGCCATCCTTTGTTTTCCAGCAGCGCTCCTATGCTGACTTCACCTCGCAGCAATTCTGCAAAGGAATATTCTGAAATTTTTGCAAGATTCTTCAAGCTGCTCTTTTCAACAAACAAATCATCGTTTAATTCTTCATCAGAGAAGAAGAGAAGTTCAGCTTCCAAAAGATAGCCCAATTCAATTCTTCTGTCCTTGTAAGGATGAGCATGTATGTCAATGTAAAAACCGGTCCCCCAGTTTGCATATACATCTTTTTCAGCAATCTCAATCAGCTCATGGAATTCATCATAGGCCAATCCTGCTAAAGAATCGCCCTGAATTGCAACCTCTTTTTCCCTGTTCGGATCAAGTTTTATCCGGTGCAGTTTGTTAATAATAACGTAGGGGTACTTACCTGTCACCTCGTAAATTCTTTTGCTCAGTTCCCGTGTTAATTCCATAGTACGAATATCCTGATTCAGAGCGCTACGCGTACGGTCATTAATTTCTTCAGGTTTATCATACCCTCCGTGAGGTGCTGTTAGCACTATTGGTAAGTTTCCGTGCACATATTCGGAATAACCTCCAGTGCTAAAATAGGATTGCCCGGGAATAAGACAGGAGTCAGGAAGCAATTCCCCTTTTCCCTGGGTGAAAACTAAAGTAACTGCAAATAAAAGTGCAACAATATATCTAATCATATCAAGTCTATGCAAAAAAGTATAATAAATGGTTAGAGACTTATCTTAACCGTGAATGAATGAATATCGCCAAGTCTTTCCAATTCCTGATAAGCATAATCAACACTTACGCTTAGTGAATTAGGAATTTCATAATTAATACCCATACCGACAGCCCAGGTTCTAATGTCGTCGTTAAAATGATAACCTGAGCGGAATGAAATAAGTTTTCGCCAGGTGTAATCCATACCAACAGAAAGATTTTCAGGAGCATCTATCGGGTGGTTAGCATCTACAGCCAAAAGTAATTTGTGTTCATTACTAAGGTACATTGCGTCATATGAGTTTATTATATCCCAGCCAATACCTACTCTAAAGTTAGTTGGAAGTTCCCATTCTTCTGTTCTCAGGTCACTCTTAACGCCAACATTTGTAGCGTTATTAGGAATTGGGTCATAGGTCTTTTGAAGATCACGTCCTTCGAGTTTTAGCTTACCGCCAAAATTGGTAAATGACATGCCGATTTTAATTCCTTCGTAACCGGTATTAAGCTTGGTTCCAAGATCAATTGCTGCAGTGCTTGCTGTTTCGTTATATATATTTTGCGTGATATATTTTACGGTGGCACCGAACGAGAAGAAATCTACCAATTGAATTGAGTATGATAATCCGATAGAAATATCAGAAGCCTCAAAGAATTCACCTGTGCCCGTGGGCGAGAGTTCGTTTGTTATTTCCATATCCCCCATAGATAAGACTGTAGCGTTAATACCTATGGCTTGATCATAGCCGACCGGAATAACAAAACCAAAAAAGTTATGTTTTAAGTCAGCAAACCAATTTGTATGACTGGCATAAACACTCAGTTTTTTAACTCCGACTAATCCGGCAGGATTCCAGTACATGGAACTTTCATCGTTAACTAAACCAGCCGTGGCACCAGCCATAGAAATTTCTCGTGCACCAACTCCAATCTTTAAGAACTGAGCCGCGCTGGTACCAGCCTTATTTGTTTCCTGAGCAATAGTAACAAAATTAAAAGTGATTAACCCTAACACGACTATTAACAATATTCTTCTCATTATGCTACCTTTACTTGATTAAAGCAAATTTGTCAATGTGTTTATTCCCACTTGGATCTTCAACTACATAAACATATACCCCGAATGCCATAGCCTGATTCCAGTCGGTTAACAAATTCCAACTGAGTGAACCTTCACCATTATCGTGATAAATTGTTTTTACCAGTGTGCCTGATAAGGTATAAACTGATATTGTGCACTCCGGAGGGAGATACATAAACTTTATTTCCCTAACGTTCTGTAAAGCTTCATATTTTGAAGTAACTATGTAAGGATTAGGAACAACTCTCACGTTACTTAAATCCACATCGTCAGCAACGAAACTTTCCTGATTAAAAGAAATTGAAAAAGAGTCTCCATCCCTTAACCCATTGTAGCTGTTAACCAAAATATTAGTACCAACCGCTGGCGGGTTATCAACAAAATCTCCCGGTGCATTGAATATTGTTACCTGATAAGCAAACTCAACTGCAGCGGAAGCAGGATTTGCATCCCCAATGTTTGGAGTTGCAGCAGGATATGGAACGCGTGTAATAAAGATAGTTTCCCCTTCGTTCCATCCGCCATCATTGTTCAGATCCTTCAATTCAAAACAGACTTTCTCTTCCGTCTTCTGGTTTATTATGTAGAAAGGAACATTATATGAGGCAACTGAACCTGACAATCCCCAAGAATATGCAATACCGCCTTCTTCAGAAAAAATAATACTATAGGATGTTGATCTCGCAGTTAAATCTCCGTTTTGGAATATTCCTGCCGTAACATACCAGGAGCCATCAGTGCTGATATTATTAACACCTTCTACATTTGATCCTTCAGTGTCAGTAATTGATTTAAGACCGCCAATTCTGTCATCAGTTACAACTCCGGCAACAAAACCATCAACCACTGCCAGATTTGGATCATTAACTGTTGCTGATCTGTAAAGTACCGTTTCGCTTGCATCGTTACGTTTTAAGCTGAACGCACTGGCTGGTGTTCCCTCAATTGTAATTTCATAAGTGTAGTCAGTCAGACCGTTGGGATCAAGAACTTCAATATTGATAAGTCCGTCTCCTGTTCCTGAAACTTGTTCCAGACTTCGCACAGAGGGAGACAGATATCCTTGAGCAACCGGAGAAGGAGTTACAGTTTTAAAGAAGTTTACCTGGGGACCATCACCCCTTGTCCCCTCAAGGGAGAACAGATTTGAAGTTCCTCTGTCATAGGCAACAATTGTGTAGGAATATTTAATACCGTTAATAACATTTTCGTCTACCCATGAATGCTGCAAGCCCGAATCATTTCCAAGATAAATAAGAGGATTTTTAGAGTCGTTACCTTTTATGTTATTTTTGAGGTCAAATTGGGCAACTGGTACATAGCCGTAGGTACGTCCCTGTGAGTCTGTAATTTTTGTTCCCCAGGTTACGCCACCATCTTCACTTTTGTAAATTTTATAACCCTCAAAATCCATTTCACCGGAAGAGGGGTCAATAAATGATTCGGGAGTGTCATCCCAATACAATGTAACTTTTCTATCACCCGGGACTGCTGAAAGAACAGGTGAAGGAGGTGCAATTGGTCCGTTAAAGTACGCGTCAAAAAGTTGTTTGGCACTCCAGACATTTTCGTAATAGTGTGCATCATCGTCACCAACAACAGCCGCGCAGGTCAGCTTTACAGTATCACCAGCGGCAATGTCAAATGGACCGACTGCAATAGTCCAGGCCAAATCTTCAGGAACAACAATTTGCTTTACATCATCCATCCGGACATTACTGCCGTGAAAATAAGTACCAACTTCTGCAATGATGTTTCTATTTGTAGGATCGCTTGTTATAATTGGCCATAACCGATGGTCATCATTTGGTCCGGGATCGACAAAATAATGGAAGTCAGTAATACCCATGTTATATGGAGTCTCAAGTACGATGGTACCGAATGTATAATCCTCAGCAATCCCTAAAGCATTAGGCCTGGTTGCTCCACCGATATCACCATCAAAATCTCTTTGCGCAATTGAAAATAATTTAGAGCCATCGGCAAAAGTAGAGTCCTTGAGTAAAAGAGCCTCCTGTGTGTGATCACTGCAATCAGGATCCTGATAGAACCCTGTATAACAACCACTTAAATCCCTGCCACTTTTATTTATAATCCAAAATTCATAGAAGAGAACATTTTCCGCATAAACTCTGCCATAACTGTAAGCCATTTCATGAACTTCAATACCCAGAACATCACCATCCTGGTTATTGTTGTCATTAAATTCCATATATATATCGCGGTCGGAAGCAAACTCACCTTCAATTTGCTCGCCGGTATCAGGATCACGTCTGAAAATACCAGGCCAAAATGGTACGCCATTCTCATCTACAGGCCATGTATTTATCAGATCACTATGAGCAAGGTAAGGAGTAGAACCATTATATAATAGTTCTTCATGAGGATTTGGATCCAATGCCGGGTTATAATGAGTGCGACCATAGGCAGCATCTTTAGCAATCCAGTCCTCATTACCGTTGTCGGTCCAGGCATCAATTACATTACCCTGATTATCGTTTTTTGAATTTTCCTTCACAGCAAAAAAGAAGGAGAAGTCATCAACTAATCCCGTAAAATTCTCTCTTGGGTATCTAAAGTCATAAAACAAATCAGTTGGTGCGTTTCCTTTATCTTCATAGCGGGTATCACTTATCTGCCCATAGTTCATGGTAAGATTTTGCAGTTGTCCCTTAGTTTGAACACCAACAGCTTCATCGGCAAAAGAATTTATTTTCTTTAAGCTTTTTTCTCTCTTTGGAGGATTATCAATCTCCTGTGCCAACATCAATGATGGAATGAGAAAAAGAAGAAATAATCCAAATATTTTTTTTATATAATTTCGATCTACCAACATCTTTATAATCCTCCGAATTAAAACTCTATGAAAAATCCAGCTCTGATAGAACGTCTTGTACCAACATTCCCGGGGTTAGCCTGGCGGTCAGCAGGTCTTACAGAAGTCGGACCCTCATCCCATGGATCACCGGTTCGTGACCAAATGTATTTTGTATTTATAGTATCAAACAAATTTTCAATATCCAGATAAGCAGTAATATCAAATAGGTCAGTTGGTATTGTACGTGACATTCTTAAATCCACATTGTAAATCCATGGTCTTCTTGCGCTGTTGGGCTCCGGAACAATATTAGTTTCCTCCAAGGCTCTTGATGTTGGTGTATATGGAAGCCCGCTTCCGGCAGAAAATACTGCTGAAAAAGAAAATTTTTCAAAGGGATATATACCTAAGATTTCCGGTCCAAAGTTATCAGGAAACTTTGAGGTGAAAACTGCATTAAAACTATGTCTCTGATCAAAGTCGAGAGGATAGTTTCTGTTTGGTCTTAAATGCGCTTCACCTTCACGATAGTTGTTGTAACCCTCAGTTGGGTCAGACTCGTTACCCATAGCATGCATTAGTGAATAAGTGAATCTAAAGCTGTAATAATCATTAAAAGCTTTATCCAGAGTAACATCAATACCCTGCACACGACCGAAATCGGCATTATTAAATATTGTATAATCTCTTCCAACAAAGTAATAGAAGCTGGAAATAAGATTTGAAATATCCTTTGAGTAGGCTGTAATATTTATCCCCCACTCAGGTGTCAATTCCTGCTGCAGACCAATTTCGTATGAAACCGTTTTTTCCGGTTTCAAGCCGGGATTTCCGACAAGTGCATCATTAGTTAAAATATTATTTAAATCATCATTACGATAAAGATCATAGAACCTAGGTATCTGGAAAAAATGCCCGTAAGCAAAATGAATTGAAGTTTTGTCTGATATGGGGTGAGCGATACCTATTCTCGGACTAAACTGATAATGCGGTTTTACAGGCTCTCTTGTTGTTGTAATATATTCTGTTGTTCCGTCAGGATTATTTTGAAGTAATAGGATGCTTGCAATATCAGGATACTCACTTGCTTTTGGATCGAAATAATCAAACCTTAATCCCAGCTTAAGTATCATAAAACTATATTCAATCTTGTCCTGCAAATATGCGGCAAACTCAATTGGTTTGAAGGTAAAAAACTCAAGATTCGGGCGTGGTTCCATTCCAATACGGTGCCTGAATATCTCATGAGACTTATACTCGAATCCGGTTCGTACCTGGTGGTTTTTATTCACCTGACTATCGAAATTTCCTTTTATTAAATATTGAGTGCCTTTAGTTCTTCTCCAATATCTAACATCACCATACATAAAGTTACTGTCGTTACCACCAACATATAAACGTCGTTCGTAGTCACTTGAGATCAGTTCGCCAGTTAGTTCATCATAAACAACATTTCTGCCTGGTACAATTTCACTTTCATCGTCATAAATTCGACTAAATGATAAATCGTAAAATGTGTTTGGCGATAATACATGCCGCAGGCTTACGAGTTGTCTGTTAGAGAAAACCTTATCAATAGGGTAACTTCCAACTCTGCCTAAAGTATCCAACCCGGAATCCCACCACCTCCAATATTTGTAAGTATGGTTATAATCCTGATTAATATTCTGAGACCAGTTGTAAGAAGCTCTTATTGTAAAAGTAGGGCTGAGATTATAGGTCAACTTTAACCCGGCTGATCTGGAAAGCGTATAACCAAAAGGCAGTGAGCTATCCTCATTTCTGAATCTGCCAGTGGCAACAAATTTCAATTTTGACATAAATGGAACAGGTCCGGAAATATTTAATGACATTGATCCAAGCATATTAACCAGAGTATAATCTTCAGCGTAAGGATCATCCAGTACGCTGACAAAATCATATGCAGAAGTACCGTCCGGTTTTCTTATATAATCCTTGAATTCTTCCTGTTGTTCCTGACTAAGAGAGGAAATATCCGATCTGTTCAGGTTCCAATCCTTTTCGTGGTACGGAGAGCCGTTCATCCTTGGCGATTCGTAGGTGAATTTCACTTTGTAGTCATCACCGCCATCTTTCGTATAAACGTTAATAATAGCATCGCCGGCATTACCATACTCGGCATCAAAAGTACCAAGTAAAGCCTGAAGCTCCTGAACGTTTTCGACTTCCACCTCGCCGGACATACCTCTTGTAAAAGGATTAGTCAGAGGTATACCATCAACCTGATAAACAGTGCCGCCGGTTCTACCCCCTCTTACGTGGAAATTGCCATCTGTTCCAACCGTTATACCGGCCTGAAGTTTTAACACCTCATTCACATCCTGGGCTCTAAGTTCATCGGCAATCGTGGCTCCATCAATTACAACTTTTGTAGAAGTCTGATCCTTTTGAACAACAGGGCGCTTTGCCACAATAACAACAGATTCCATCTCAACCGAAGTCTCACCTATTTCACCATTAAGTTCAGTAGATATATCTGCCATTATTTTGACTTCGTCATAAATAACACTCTGGTAACCAATCATTGAAATTTGTACACGATAAGTACCCGGACGAATAAGGGTTATGTAATACTCGCCATCTTCATCTGAGGAAGCGCCTAAAGTGGTTCCCATAATTACAATATTAACACCAATTAATGATTCACCGGTTTGGGCATCTTTAATAACCCCATATAGTTTGCCGGTGCTGCCCGCAAAAAGTGCTAAAGATGAGAAAGCCAGTAAAAGAGAGAATAAAATTACACGTCGCACATTCAACCTCATTAATTTGAGTTGATGATTTTCTGAATAAACATAAGAATAAAATTAATAGCTCACGACACAAAAAATGTGGCGGAATTAATCCCGCCACATACTTTCAAATAATTACACCTATTTAAGGAGTTCGAGCTTTATTGTTGTTCTTCCGAGAGAACTCTGAAGCGAAACAAAGTATACGCCACTTGCGGCTTTATTATTATTGTTGTCCACACCATTCCATCTAACATTATATCTGCCTGGCTGCATTTCGCTGTTTACAAGAGTTTTAACCTCGTTGCCAAGTATATCATAAACAACCAATCGTACATTTCCAAGTTTACTGATAGTGTACTCAATTGTGGTTGAAGGATTAAATGGGTTTGGATAATTTGCCAGTAAATCGAATTCAGATGGTAACTCTGCTACTTCTTCAAGAGCGGTAACATACTCGTAAGGAATATTGACATGAATAACAGCTGTTTCAGAAGCGTCATTTACATCAGGAACATTACTCTCTCTGAAGGCAATATCAATACCATGCTCTGTAAAAACTCTGTTTGACAATGTTGCATAGCCGCCATCGTAACCCTCGCGACCTAATCTTAAAGGAGTTGACCATGATGCTCCGCCATCCTTAGAAAAGGTATAATAGTTCGCGTCAAGTCCATTTGTATCAGCAGGAATAGCTGCCTGAAATACAAAATGTATAACACCATTGTCATCACAAACCGCAGAAGTACCAAGCATATCGCCGGCTGTTTCTGTGTAGATTAAATTAGTTACAGACTCATCCCATGATTGATCCCAGCCTTTGCTTTGACAAAGCATGTATCTTCTGTGAAGTGTATCCGCAGGTAAATCATTAGTATGGTAAATAACATAGATGTTGGCTTGATTGTCAACTGCAACTGTAGGGTACCAGTTTGCAACTCTGTCAACAGAGGTTGTATCGGAAATAATCACTTCATCTGCCCAATTCATTCCGTCATACTGATTAAAGGATATTTCTCTTCTAGCACTATCCCAAGGTAATCCATTATGCCAGGTTGCGGCAAGTTTACCGTCAGGACCTGCCATCATTGTAACTCTGTTGTTTGTAATAGATCCATCAATCAAGCCAGAAGAAGATATTGGTGTAGCTTCTGTGCTCCAGGTTGTACCACCATCAGCACTTAACACCAAATAAGCAAATTCGTTTGGTTCACCGGCGCCATCATTATTATATGCAATCCAAATATTATTATCCGAGTCGACTTCTATGGAGGTTTCTTCACATTCATCAGCATCATGAAGGGATACTTTTACAGGTGTTGACCAATTTACACCATCATAATTTGAGTACATAATCATGTAATTTTCAGCTGATGTTCCCCTTTCCTGCCAGCTGGCATGAAGTACGCCGAGTCCATCGGCAGCAATTGCGGGTTTATCTGCTCTGTCCCCGGCATTTGAAATTGGCGCACCAGGCGACCATACCTGAAAATCATTATCATAAACAGAATAATTGATTTGTCCTCCCGCACCTCCTATGTCAGTCCAAAGAACTGCTAAAAGCCCGGTACTTGTTCTGGCAACTTTTTTGCCGTGGAAATAATACATCGACCCTGCGTTTGCAACATTGTCCTGAACTACAGTTGTTGTTTGTGCAAACATCATGGTCGTGCAAATTAGTAATGCTGTGAAAAAGGTAAAAAATGATTTCATGATTAACCCCTTCTATTGGTTGAATTTATCAAAAGATTTGATTGGCTACGGAGAGTTGATGAAGATTTGAAATTCATTTGGATATCACCCATTGATATTTATACTGCAAGTGATGTAAAACAATAATTGAGCCAGAAAAAAAACTTTGATAATGAATTAAAAACGAAGATATTGTCCGAAATGAGCTAAAAAAGCACAATTTAATGCACGATTTCAGCACACAGAAAGATTTAATAATCAATCAAAATCATTCCCTTCTGGTACTCCCGGATCAATGTACAAATAACCAGTACTGTTGATCAGGGAAGAAAAAAAAACTTATTCTTCCGGCACAACCTTTTTTACTGAATTTCAGTCTTAATGTTTGTACTGAATTTCAGGATAATATTTGGGGAAAAATGAAAGACCTGACTAAAATTGAAGAAATACTCCTTATCGCAATATGGCGGCTTAAAGCTGAAGCTTACGGAGTAAAGATCAGACAAAATGTTTCAAAACTGATCAACAAGGATTTCACCTACGGAAACCTTTACAGCGCACTAAATCAACTGACGCAAAAAAATTATGTAGTCAAACACCAGGGCAACACTGTGCCCGAGAGAAAGGGTAGACCGAGAATAGTATATGAAATTACTCCCTCCGGCTATGAAGCCCTACGAGATACTCAGGAAATGAATAATCTCCTTTGGGATGGAATAGAAAAGATTGCTTTTGATCAGGTATGTAAACAATGATAAAGAACAAAAACTCGCCACCGCTTTCAGCCAGGTTTTTACTGAGTTTATTCGCCAGGTTTAGTAACGAATACTCCCTTCTTGGGGATATGGATGAGGAATATTATGATCTGGCTAACCTAAAGTGTGCTTCATTCGCAAAAAGATGGTATTGGAGAAGCTTTGCAAAAATACTCCCCCAACTAATATTTCAATCAATGATATGGAGAATTTCCATGTTTCGAAACTATTACAAAATAGCCATACGAAATCTTTATAAAAATTTGAGCAGCTCATTTATTAATATTTTCGGTTTAACAATCGGGATGGCTTGTACAATCTTCATCTTTTTATGGATTCAGGATGAGTATAATTACGATTCTTTTCATTCAAATAGTAACGAATTGGTGAGAATTGTACAAAACCAGGTCTATTCGGATGGAACGGATTATCAAGTTGCTGTAACTCCGGATGAAATTGGACCGGCACTTGTTAAAGACTATCCTGAAATAGTAAATTGCAGCAGGTTTAGACCATACAGCAAATCCCTAATATCCACAGGTGATAAAAAGTTTTATGAAACGGGATTATGTTTTGCCGATCCTTCATTTTTTACAATGTTTTCCTGGCAGTTTATTGATGGTACTCCCAAGGAAGCACTTTCAAACCCCCACTCCATAGTAATCACAGAGAAAATCGCTTCCAAATATTTTCCAAATGAGAGTGCGATTGGAAAAACAATGACACTAAATAATAGCTCTGAGTTCATAGTAACAGGAGTAATTAAAAATGTGCCGGCCAATTCACATTTGCAATTTGAACTTGCAGGAAATTTTGAAAGAATGGTTACTGAATTCGGATGGAATAACGGTTGGTTTAATAATAACTTTTATACTTATGCCCAACTACAACCGGGCACTGACATAAATATTATCAACGAAAAAGTGAAATATTACATAAAGAAGATTGATGAGGAATCAACTACTGAATTTTCCTTACAGCCATTACGGGACATTCACTTAAAATCCGACTATTCGATTGATTTAACAGGACACAGTGAAAATGGGGAAATATATATTACTTTCTTTTCTATTATTGCCATTTTTGTACTGAGTATCGCTTGCATAAATTTTATGAATCTAACAACTGCCCAATCAACAAAACGGTTAAAAGAAATTGGTGTGCGAAAGGTTAATGGTGCCTTAAGAAGAGATATAGCCGCACAATTTTTCAGCGAGGCCTTGCTCGCAGCCTTTTTAGCATCATTACTTTCAAATATTCTCGTTGTCCTTCTTCTCCCCTCCTTTAATTCTTTAACTGGAAAATCATTCGAGATAAATGTTTTGATTAGTTCAAACGTAACTATCATTATTTTTCTAATAGCAATCATCACCGGAATTCTGTCTGGTATCTACCCGGCAATATATCTTTCATCCTTCCATCCGATTAAAGTTTTGAAAGGAATTAAGTCCGGCAGTTCCTCAAAGTCTTATCTCAGAAGAATTCTTATTGTAACTCAATTTTCACTATCACTTATTCTTATAATTGGTACACTTGTTGTTTTTTCACAACTGGAATACATGCAAAATTCTAATCTGGGTTATGAAAAGGAACATATAGTTTATTTTAGAAAAAATGCTGGCATAACGGATAATTACGATGCTTTTAAGACAGAATTAAAAAAAGATCCAAATATTCTAAACGTAACAACCTCAAATTCATTAATGAGTTATACAGTTAATTCATTCGGCGGGCTTAAGTGGGAAGGGAAAGATCCTGAAGATATGGTTTTGATTTATCGTAAGTCTGCTGATTACGACTTTATTAACACATTTGGTATGGAAATTATTGAAGGTCGCGATTTTTCCAAGGACATTACAACTGATGCCGGCTCAGCCTTCATTGTGAACGAAGAAGCCGTGAAGCTTATGAATATGAAAAAGCCAATTGGTAAATGGATAAAATTCTTTGGTAAGTACGAGGGTTCAATAATAGGTGTAGTTAAGAATTTTCATTATAAATCACTCCATGAGAAAATAGAACCTCTATTGGTAATGATTAATCCTGAATGGGACAGATATGTTTTCGTAAAAGTAAACTCAAAAAACATTTCTGAATCACTTGCCTCCATTGAGAAAGTCCACAACACTTTTAATAAGGAATATCCTTTTGAATTTACTTTCCTTGATGATGATGTAAACACACTATATGAGACAGAAGTCAGGACAAAAAATATTTTTCAAATCTTTACGTCCCTTGGAATATTTATTTCTTCAGTTGGGCTACTTGGACTGATCACTTTTGCTGCAGAGCAAAGAGTAAAGGAGATTGGTATCAGAAAAGTTCTGGGATCATCTATTTCAGGAATTGTAGCACTCCTTACAAAAGAATTCCTGATCCTTGTGACGATATCAAATATTATCGCCTGGCCTCTGGCTTTCTATTTCATGAAAAGCTGGTTGGAAGGGTTCGCCTATCATGTATCAATAAATGTTAGTCTTTTTTTTATAGCAGGGATTGCAACAACGACTCTCACATTCTTAACAATATTCTGGAAAACCTTTAATGCTGCAAGGGCTAATCCTGTAAATAGTCTAAAGTATGAGTAGGTAATTAATATGAATCCGTCAAAACCTCCATTTTTTTCGAGAATGCTTCTGAGTTACTTCAGTCGTTTCAGTAACGAGTATAATCTACTTGGTGATCTTGATGAGGAATACGCAGAACTCGCTAAGATGAAGGGGAAACGTTTTGCACGTAATTGGTACCGGCGAAATTTTTTGCGAACAGTACCAATGCTAGTTAAAGAATCACTTCTTTGGAGTTTATCAATGTTTGAGAATTATGTAAAAATCGCCTTAAGAAATCTATATAAGAATAAGAGTATTTCTTTCATTAACATTTTCGGATTGGCTATTGGAATGACATGTGCTATCCTGATATTTATGTGGGTACAAGGTCAGTTGAGTTATAACCAGTTCCAGGAGAAGAAAGAAAACATCTACCGAATGGAAACTGATACCTGGGTAGTGTTAGCCCCCATCATGGCAGAAATACCAAAGGGCTTTCCTGAGGTTGAAGAAGTCGTAAGATTCTATTTCTGGTGGGAACCGACTATCAAGTACGAGGAGAAAACATTTACTGTAACTGACGTTGCCTTGTGCGATAGTAATGTATTCAGAATGTTTGATTTTGATTTTATTTTGGGTGATCCTGAAACAGCACTTACGGCGCCAAATTCAATCATTCTTACTGAATCAATTTCCAAAAAACTTTTTGGGAACGAAAACCCTATGGGACAAAAAGTCATTATCTCCAGCGATGACGAATATATGGTATCAGCAGTAGTGCGGGATGTTGAAAAACTGCACATGAAAATAAACGCGTTCATTTCTGTAATGGATGTTGTTCGGGATGATCCTGAAAGCGATTTTCTAACTTCTCGTTCCCATAACTTTGATGTTTATGTTCTTACAAAAGATGGAATTAATGTTCAATCGTTGGTTGAAAAAATTAACATCCGGGGTGCTGAAGAATTTGAATACCCTGATAAAAATTTTCTTCTCCGACCGTTTGATGATATTTACTTCAATAATGATCTTGCACACGAGAATAACACACAGCATGGCAACATGGATATGATAGTGGTTTTTTCAATAATAGCAATATTAATTCTCTTAATTGCCTGCATCAACTTCGTAAATCTTACAGTTGCAAAAACCAGCATTCGCGAAAAGGAGATTGCAATAAGAAAAGTAGTTGGAGCCAAACAATCCTCCCTTCAAAAGCAATTTTTTGGTGAGACTTTTTTTATTGTATTTCTTTCGTTTCTTCTCGCTATGTTTTCTGTATATCTTTTACTACCGCAGTTTAATGATCTGACAAGTGAGCGAATTTCCTTTGAGTTAATTGACCTGCATTTTGTTTTTGTGCTGTTAGGAGTAATATTTTTTGCTGCATTTGTTTCCGGTATTTATCCATCCTTCTACTTATCGGTTTTGAAACCCGTACTTATTCTTAAAGGGAAATCCGAAAATGGTGTAAAGGGGAATTCTTTAAGCAAAGTACTTATCGCCTTTCAGTTTGCTATTGCAATATTCTTGATAATTACAACACTTACTGTAGTTGATCAACTTAATTTTATGCAAACTGCCGATTTAGGAATTGACGATGATCAAATGTTAACAACTACACTTAGGGGGGAGAACTTCAGTGGCAGTGCTGAAAACAGAATTGCCCGAAAAAAACTTTTTAAAGAAAGGATAATGCAACATCCGGCAATTTCAGGAGTAACTTATGTAACACAACTGCCCGGAAAAATCACCAATACCTGGAATTGGTACGTTGAAAATGAGGCGGAAAGAACGCCTTTAAATGTGATCAATTCCAATCCTGATTTTGTTGATGTAATGGGATTAAAATTACTCGAGGGCCGAACTCATTCATTTGATATAAAATCTGATTATGCCCACGACCCGGAGGCGAGAAAATTTGTAGTTAACGAAACAGCTGTAAAAGCCCTGGGACTGGAGAACCCTGTTGATAGAATAATTAATGGTGGTGGAATTCAAATTATTGGTGTGGTTGCTGATTTTCATTTTAATTCATTACATACCAAGATTGGGCCACTTGGCATCTGTTGGAATAAATGGCCAGGGCGTGCCTGTATAAAGATTAGTGGGAAGGACATAAACTCAGCAATGGCACATATAGAAAAAGTATATCGTGAATTTTGTCCGGGAGTAGGGTTTGAATATAGTTTTCTTGATGAATCATTTGCAAAAGAGTACGAGACCGAACAAAGACTTGAAAGCCTTCTCTCCTATTTTGTAGGGGTTGCCATTACACTCTCATGCTTAGGACTTTTTGCTCTTACAGCTTTCATGGCTGAAAGAAGAATAAAAGAAATAGGAATCAGAAAAGTTCTTGGCTCTTCAAATTCAGGTATAATTTTACTTTTAGCGCAGTCCTTTTTACGCTGGATAGTTCTTGCTAATGTTATAGCATGGCCTGTTGCATATTTTGTGCTTGATAACTGGTTACAAGACTATGCTTATAGAATAGGGATTAGTCTCGTAACTTTTACAGGTGGCACTTTGCTCTCACTCGCCATCGCCATGATAACAATCTCTTATCAGGCTCTAAAAGCCGCATCACTTAATCCGGCTGTTTCATTAAAAATGGAATAGGTCACAATCGTATTCAATATACCCGGGAGTTGGTTCTCTCCGGGTATGATTAAACGGGGACGAAGGACTCAGCAAAAGAAACTTCACTTAAAGTAATTATATTCCATTCTTTCATTATCTTACACGAGACCCAGTTCTTTTATTGTTTGTACTATTTTCATTTTCGAAATAGGTTTAACCAGATAGGAAGTGCATCCTCCCTTATTAAAAGCATCCATTACATCCTTTGGTGTATCAAGAGCGGTGATCATAATTATCTTAGCTTCATCTTTGGGGAGAATATTAGCTTTAGCCTCTTTATCTCTTATAATTGAAAGCGCCTCTTTGCCATCCATTTCAGGCATCATAACATCCAGGCAGATAAGATCGTAGGGGAGACCTTCTTCAGAAGCAAGAGTAAAAGCCTCCACAGCTTCCTTACCGTTAACAGCCACTTCACAAATCCCATAGGGGGCTAACATTTTTTGCAGAACCAGTCTGCTTACAAAGTCGTCTTCAACAACAAGTGATTTCATGATTTTTCTCATCCTATAATAAGAGATAACTATTTATTTATTAAAAATTTTATCCTGCTCTTTTAAATTCAAGCACAAATTGAAATTTGGTGCCAAAGCCTGGCTCACTCTCAAGCCATATTTTGCCGTTCATTAATTCAACCATTTTTTTTACAATAGAAAGTCCTAGTCCTGAACCGGAATATTTTCTTGTTAATGAACTATCCACCTGAGTAAAACTTTCAAATATCATATCATGTTTTTCTTTAGGAATTCCTATACCCGTATCTTCAATGGTAAAATGAACTAATTGTTTCTTTTTCCGGACCGACGTAGTTTGTGTTTTTGGAGCCACAATAATTTTAATACTCCCGGCTTCTGTAAATTTAACAGCATTACTCACCAAATTTGCCATTACCTGTTTTGTTTTTTTTCCATCACCAATAAAAGACTGCGGCAGAGCCTTATCATATTCTAATTCTATTTTAATTCCGCTTCTTCTGGCCTGAGTCTGGTAAGGCTGAAGTAAATCATCTATATCTTTTCGCAGGTTAAATTCAGACTCTTCAAATATTTCCCGATTATCTTCAATTTTAGAAAAGTCAAGAAGGTTATTCAACAACTCCAGCAAAGTAAATCCGGACTGTTTCACCATTTCGAGAAATTCCCGCTGTTCCTCATCAAGTTCTGAATCTAGCAGCAGATCAGTAAGACCCATTATCCCATTTAAGGGAGTTCTCAGTTCATGACTCATATTTGAAATAAATGTTGACTTTGCTTTGTTAGATGCTTCTGATAATTTTTTTGCCTCGCGTAACTCATCCTCAATAATTTTTCTGTTGGTAATGTCAAGACAAACGCCAACATACCCGTCAAATTTACCCTCTATGTCGTAGTAAGGATTACCAATACAGATAAGCCAGTGATATTGTGCATCAATATTTAAGAGCCTGATTTCAGACTCAAACTTTTCTTCAGCCAGAAAAGCGCTTTCAAATAATTTGACGAAGGGCTCTTTATCTTCGGGGTGAATATTATCGAACCATCTTTGGAATATTTGTGATTCAAGACTTCTTCCCGTAAACTCAATCCAGTTCGAATTAAAGTAGTTGAATTGTTTTTCTCTGTTTGTCCGCCAAATAAGAACCGGGAATTTTTCAAAAATATTCAAGTAAAAATCTTTGGTTGACAATGCAGTCAATTGATCATTTCTTCTTTCGGTTACATCTCTGAAAGTAATCACTTTCCCAATTATCGTACCACTTTCATCCTTAAGATCTGATCTTTTTTCTTCAATAGGAATATGTATGCCATGTTTTGAAACGAGCATTTTGCTTTCAAATATATTCTTGTATTTTCCTTTCTTCCTAAGCGTGGCAAGATATATCAATCCTTCAACTGAAGTATCATTATATATATCAAATACCTGATTATAATTTGCGCCCAGGCACTCTTTAGTAGAATAACCCGTTACTTCTTCAGTTGCAGAATTAATAAACTTGATGTTACTATTTTGATCTATTGCAACAACGCAATCTCCTATACTGCTTAAGGTTGCTTTGAACCATAATTCACTTTCTTTTAATTTTAACTCAATCCCCTTTTTATGCAGCGCGATTTCAATTGCACCCATCAGGTCGCGCATATCAAAAGGTTTAACAAGATATCCGTATGGTTCAGTTTCCTTAGCTCTATCAATATATTTCTTGTCATTTAGTGCCGTCATAAAGATAACAGGAGTACCATACTCCTTCTTTACAATATGTGCGATTTCAATGCCGTCTCTATCACCCTCAATCATTATATCCATTAATATTAAATGAGGTCTGTACTTTTCAATCATCTCCAGGGCAGTAACATCTGAAGGAGCGATGCCTACAACATTATACATAAGTTTCTTAAGCATAAGTTGAGTCAGATGCCCAACATTCTTGTCGTCCTCAACTATCAATATATTTGTGATTGCCATAATATTCCCGGCTTTAACTGAAAATTAACATTGATTAATTACGGCACCCGCTATACTTCCAAGAGGTAATATTTTATTAACTCCCCCAAGCTTCACGGCTTCGTGAGGCATTCCGTAAACAACACAGGTTTTCTCGTCCTGTGCAATTGTATATGCCCCGGCTTCTTTTAACTCAAGCATACCCTTAGCGCCATCGTCACCCATCCCCGTCATAATAACTCCAACGGCATTTCTGCCTGCATATCGTGCGGAAGATCTGAATAAAACATCGACCGAAGGACGATGTCTGCTGACGAGTGGTCCATCCTTAATCTCAACATAATATCTTGCGCCGCTTCTCTTTAAGAGCAAGTGATGATTTCCCGGTGCTATTAGAGCTCTTCCTCTAATTACAGTGTCATTATTCTCCGCTTCTTTCACTGATATTCTGCAAATGCTATCCAGCCTTTTTGCAAAGGCAGTTGTAAAGTTCTCTGGCATATGCTGGACAATAACAATACCAGGGGAATCTAACGGAAAGGATTCTAAAAATATTCTCAAGGCTTCTGTGCCACCCGTAGATGCCCCAACAACAACTACTTTCTCTGTTGTCTGAAGCATTGCCTTGCTTGTATGTTTCGCCATAATAACGTCTGCAGACAACTTGGGTTCGACATCAATCTTGCGAACGGAATATTTCCTGATGTTAACTTGAGCAGCGGCTTTAACAACATCACATATATGTATTCTGGATTCTTCTAAAAATTGTTTTGTCCCAAGACGAGGTTTAGTAATAATTTCCACGGCTCCATATTCGAGGGCTTTCAAGGCGGTTGCAGATCCATCACTGGTAAGACTTGAACAAATGACAACTGGTATTGGATGTTGGGTCATAATCTTCTGAAGAAAAGTTATTCCATCCATGTTGGGCATTTCCACATCAAGAGTGATTACATCAGGAATCTCATCTTTTATTTTGGTAACAGCCATCAAAGGATCAGTCGCAGTTCCCATTATTTCAATACCAGGATCCGAGGATAATAATTCCGATAATGTCTGCCTTACTATGGCAGAATCGTCTACAATAAGCACTCTAATTTTTTTCATTGTTCTTAAGCCTGTTTAAGAATATTTCACCGGTTTTTGAGCGGAAGAATAGTTTTCTTCCCCTTTCTCCACCAACATCCGAAGCAGCGATTTTTATATTGAATTCACTTATTGTCTTGGTTGCTGAATTAATATTCTGACTTCCTACCGTGTTAATTTTTACCATACCCGAAACAGTTTGTAAAACGTCAGCTCCGCCAAATAGCTTTAATTCAATTTCTTCGTTGCTGATTCCCTTTTCATTAAATTTCTTAATCATATTTTTGATTGTGCAATCCACATATTTATAGGGATCCAAACAAACGCTGCAGTTATCATGGGGTTCTTTACATGCAGGCAACTGACAATGAGAAATGCCGCTATAGTGGTTAATTCTACAATGCATGGAAATAGAAACACACGAACCCAAAACAGTTGAAACAACAATATCCTTGTCACTATAACATATTTCACCCGGGTGAAGATAAACGATTGGAAGATTTTTGAAATCGGGTTTCAATTTACCTTCCTATATGTACTTGCTGCCAATTGGGTTAAGGGTAAATTCATATTGAAAATAGACTCAGAGTGACCGAGGAATAAATATCCACCCGGATTTATATAGCTAACAAGCTTTGCAATAAGTTTGTCCTGGGTTGCTTTATCAAAATAAATAATAACATTTCGGCAAAAAATAATATCGAATGTATCATTAATTCCAAAATCATCATCCATAAAATTAAGCCAGCGGAATTCAATCATCTGTCTCAGAGCAGGGATAACTCTGACCATTTTTTTACTTTTATCTTTACTTCTCAAAAAATACTTTTTTAGTAAATCCTGAGGTATCGGTGTTGTTCTGTTGTCCTCATAAATAGCGGATGCAGCCTTTTGCAATACACGGGTAGAAATGTCAGTAGCTAAAATGCTATAGGTATAACGTGGAACTGATTTAGCAAACTCGCTTAAAACTATTGTTAAGGTATACGGTTCCTCACCCGTTGAACATCCGGCACTCCAAATCTTTAGTGGGCGTTGAACACCAGCCCCGGTCATATTTTTTAATTCCGGAAGAGCATTCCGTGAAAGGAAGGTAAACTGGTTGGGCTCCCTGAAAAAATCTGTTTTATTTGTTGTAATAACATCAACCATGTTTGTAATTTCGGCGGCACTGCCGTCCTTCGAAAAAAGGAATTCGCAGTACTCATTGTATGAACTCATTTCAAGGTCTCTCAATCTCTTGCGAAGTCTCGCTTCTACCATGGTCTTTTTAGTCTCTGGCATTTTTATGCCGACTTCATTATATATAAAAGTGCTCAGCCTTTCGAAATCACTTTTTGATAAAGTTTCCTGATTATTATCTTTGAACATTTTCTCTACCTTATATATGATTCTTTTTTACATCTATCCGATCTTGATTATTATAAAACCTGGCACTGTTCGGTTCTAATGCCACATAGTTTAAAACACAATTAAAATGAATATTGACTCTCATTGTACCAATCCAATTACTGTTGTAATGACACTTACCATATGTGTTACTTCTTCCTTTGTGCCTCTCTTTGAAAAGAGATAATCGCAGTAATCATCAAAAGAAAATATTCCCCTTTGGGCAAACCATTGTTTTAAATGGTATGCTGCCTGAATTTTCAGAGAACCGGACATTTGTATACCGCTCTCCTCACAAATTATACAAACCAATTCCTGAAAAGCAGAATCTTCAATCACCTCAATACATTTATTATTTTCCATTTGGCACCATCTCTTTTAATACTACGCACACTATTACTTTAGTGTGCGTAGTTAAATAAATATTTATTAGAATTTTTCAAATTCCTGATCCAGGTTATCACCTTGTCCGTTAAGATCAATTAAAGCCCCGGTCATTTTACCCGATTTTTTCGATTTATCAATTCCCGCTTTTTGAGCAATGGCTTTGGGTTTAACCGGAGGCCGCATATGTGCAACATTTGGTCTGTAAGCATCACTATTTCTTTGCTGTGTTGGCATCATTCTTTTATTTGAGCTTCCATTACTTTTATTATCAAGTTTGAAGAATGAGATTGTATCCTGAAGCTGCTCTGCCTGGCTCGATAATTCCTCTGCCGTTGAAGCCATTTGCTCTGAAGCAGATGCATTCTGCTGGATGATCTGATTCAACTGTTGAATTGCGCTATTAATTTGCTCTGCCCCGCTATTCTGTTCATGGCTCGAAGCGGTTATTTCCTGCACCAGTTCACTGGTTCTGCGGATATCAGGAACTATCTTTGTAAGCATATCGCCGGCTTGCTCTGCTACTTTTATACTTGAGGCTGAGAGTTGATTTATCTCTGCAGCTGCCGTCTGACTTCTTTCTGCAAGTTTTCTTACCTCACTTGCTACAACAGCAAATCCTTTGCCATGTTCTCCGGCTCTTGCCGCTTCAATGGCTGCGTTTAAGGCTAGAAGATTTGTCTGACGGGCTATTTCTTCTATGATAGAAATCTTACCCGCTATCTCTTTCATGGCATCTGCTGTTTCAACTACGGCCTTGCCACCTTCCTGTGCATCTTCGGAAGATTTAAGAGCTATTTTTTCTGTTTGCTGGGCGTTGTCAGCATTTTGTTTGATGTTTGAAACCATCTGCTCCATCGAGGAAGAAGCTTCTTCTGCCGCCGAGGCTTGTTCTGTTGCTCCCTGCGACATTTCTTCCGAGCTTGAACTTAATTCGAGTGAACCGGAAGATACATTATCAGAGGCAGACATTACACTTTCAACCACTTCTTTTAGTTTCTCAACCATTAAATTAAGAGCATTAGCCAATTGCCCAATTTCATCTTTCTGTTCTATCTCCAATCTTTGTGTAAGGTCGCCAGCTGCAACTGCCTCGGCAAGTTTAACACCTCTTTTCAATGAATTTGCTATCATCTTTGAAATAAAAATAGCAATTGAAAGAGCCAATAATATGATTACTATTAATAAGAAAATTGTTTCCATAAATATTTGATTGGCTTCACTATCAAATGCCTCATCAGCCTCAGTCATTTCTGCTTTCAAAGAATTTGCATATTCTCTTAGAGGGACTTGTGATTTTTCAAGAAACCCATCTATCCTTCCATCAATCTCTACTATTTTCTTTTCTAATTCTTCAGTACTCGTCTGTTTTAGGAGCGGCAGCATTTCTGTTTCAAAAACAGATATTAGATTATCCACTTCTGCTGAAGATGCTCTTGCCCATTCTTTTTCCTGCTCAGTATCAGATTCCCGTATTAACATATCAACGAGACCTGACCACTCATTTTTAACTTCTGCCCATTTGGAGAGGGTTTCGTTAACATTCCTATTAATTTCACCATCCGCTATAACCATATACATTTTGTAAGGTACTCGTCTCGCATGATCTGCATCGACAGCTGAATCAGCTCTTTTAGCACCAGCATCCTGCATACTCATCAATGTTTGAATATTTGATAATGTCATAACAACCATTATGATAGTTATAATAATTACTGTCGAAAATCCCAACAGCAGTTTGCTCCCTACTTTTAGATCCTTAAACCATTTCATTTTGTACCTCTTTTATTTTATTAGTAATTAAAACGTTAACTGCATCCTTGAACCTAATACCAAAGCGCTTTCTAATTGCGGATAGTAGGATGGATTTATTATATATTGAATATCCGGTTGAATTATTAACCAGGGTGTTATACTGAATGTATAAGTTGCCTCAATATTAAATTCGTAAGATGTTAATATTTCATCATCCTGCACCGCAGTCGATTCCCTGAACATTGAAGAACTGTGTGAATATGCAACTGCTAATCCAGCCTCATCGTTTTCTCTGCCTCCAAACAAACCGGCAGACTTTAGTCCTGCTCCAAAGTAATAATCATTTGGATTTACATTTTCATTAGCGTAACCAATTCTTAAAAATCCGTACAAATTTCTCTCTGATATTTCACTGCTTGATGAGAGTAATTTTTCCATACTCAAATAAAATCCATAATTTTTTTCTGATGAGAGAATATCTCCATCATTACCTGCAAGACTAAATTTTTCAAAATCAGTTGTGTAAGACCATGCACCAATAGCTATTTTACTATTTAATTGCTCTTCTATGTTACTAACAAAACCAAGCTCTGCTGTTAACAACAAGCCATCATCCTTATTAAATTGTATCTGTGTTCCATAAGGATTTTCCGGATCACCCGGGATCCCATCAAATAAAGCTGCCTGAAAATAATCACCTGCTTCCGCCTCATACTTAACTCTTACAGCCATAGAAGTTGTAGGAAAAATCGAAGGTCCGTTATTGCCACTTTGTGAAAAATCAGGACCAATTCCATGAGAGGGATTGATAAATATTGAAGATGATTCTCTGGCATCAAATTCCGAATTGAGATCATACAAACCAACAAGAAGAGATAATTGCTCATTGAAAAATTTTTTCTCAAGAAGGAGTTGATATATTTTCCAGGTTGAGACTGTTTCAATATTGCTTATGCCTTGTGATGTTCCGGCATAATCATTGGGAACTCCACCACTGGTACCAAGAAACTGCAATGTAAATGTTGCGGCATTAAGCCCCAGGCTCTTTTCGAGATCAGCTGAAAAAATGAGATCAATGTTATCGAGTGAAGTTGTTCCCTTTTCCACTCCGCCGGAAACGTTAGAAAACATTTCCCCCTTGTAAACCAGTTCAAAATCCACCCCGGATTCGCTCATGGAATTTCTTACCCCCCACCAATTACCGCTGAAGGCATCTCTGTGAAAAAAATCAGAATTGAATGATTCATCTTCAATTCCCAACTCAATACTGCGGTTTTGAGAATAAATCAGAGTATTAAAATCAGTTGGAACCATGGCTACAACTAAGGTGTCCGGTTCTGTGACTTGTGCCTCTATTAGAGAACAAACCATTAGAATTTGCACCACGCACACTATTCTAAAGTGCTTCATTAAAACAAAACAGAGCATATCTGCATTTTTCTTATAATTTGTCAGCATGAGTGCCTCCTGCATAAATTATTTCACTTAATCGGCTTACAGAATTATTTTTGTTCGGAATAATATATTTCGTCACATTACCATTGGTTGAATAAATAATTCTACAAACAATTAGTTAGTTTACTGAGCTTCAATAGGGTTAGCGTTATTAGTATTTTGAACAAGCTCAAGTTCTTCAGATGAAAACACCTTATCAATATCCAGAAGGATGATAAATTTTTCATCCTTCTTACCCATTCCTTTAATAAACTCAGTATTAAGTTTAGTACCAATCTTAGGAGCAGGTTCAATGTTTTGTGGTTCTATTTCAAATACTTCCTGAACGGAATCAACCAGCGCCCCGATAATAGTTGTTTCTCCCTCGATGGCAACTTCAACAACCACTATACAGGTGTTTACAGTTTTTTCAGTTACTGTCAGTCCAAATTTCATATTCATGTCAATAACAGTAACGACACTTCCGCGCAGATTAATAACCCCGCGCATAAATTCAGGTGTTTGAGGAACCTTAGTAATATTTATTGAATCCAATATCTCCCTAACTTGGGCAACATCCACTCCGAACACTTCGTCATTCAATTTGAATGTAAGGTATTGCCTTGTTTCATTAATTACCGATCCAGCCATTAGAGCCTCCCTTAGTAAATGTTATTTTATTTGCTTATATAATTTCGTATTCTAGTTTATTGTCATTACCCCTATGATTTATTGATGCCCCTTTTGGGGATGAAGCAGATTTATTTATTAGCGAAGTTTTGGAACCTGCACTACTTAATTGAAGATTCCCTCTCCCATTGCCAGACTTTAATTTTGAAGAACTGGCTCTTTTATCTGATCTACCGTTTTTATTATTATCAAGTTTGAAGAATGAAATATTATCCTGAAGTTGTTCCGCCTGGCTTGATAGTTCTTCTGCCGTTGAAGCCATTTCTTCCGAGGCTGAAGCGTTCTGCTGAATGATCTGATTCAATTGTTGTATTGCGCTGTTTATTTGCTCTGCACCACTATTTTGTTCATTACTTGATGCGGTAATTTCCTGAACCAGCTCGCTCGTTCTCTGTATATCTGGCACCATCTTAGTGAGCATATCGCCTGCCTGCTCAGCAACTTTAATACTGGAGGTAGAAAGAGCATTGATCTCAGCAGCAGCGTTTTGACTTCTTTCAGCCAGTTTTCTTACTTCACTTGCTACAACCGCAAAACCTTTTCCATGTTCGCCTGCGCGTGCTGCTTCAATTGCTGCGTTTAAAGCGAGAAGGTTGGTCTGACGGGCTATTTCTTCAATGATTGAAATTTTACCGGCAATATCCTTCATAGCCTGCACAGTTTCCAAAACTGCCTTTCCACCTAACTTTGCATCCTCAGAGGATTTAAGTGCTATCTTTTCAGTCTGCTGGGCATTATCGGCATTCTGCTTAATATTTGAAAGCATCTGTTCCATTGAAGATGAAGCCTCTTCAGCCGCGGAAGCCTGCTCGGTAGCTCCTTGTGACATCTCTTCCGAACTCGAACTCAATTCCAGTGAACCGGACGATACATTGTCTGAAGCTCCCATTACATTTTCAACTACATCCCTGAGCTTATGAACCATCTTATTCAGTGATTCTGCCAGCATTCCAATTTCATCTCTTTGATAAATATCTATATCTGCAGTTAAATCCCCTGTTGAGAGTGAATCGGCAAATTTTACGGCTTTAATTATGGGAACGGCAAATAGCTTTGAAAATACAAAGGCAATTAATACACCCAACCCCAATCCTATAACAGATACAATCAATACTCCCAGCCTTGTCTTGGACGCGAGAGCCATCATCTGTTCATCAGTAAGAAGATTTTTAGCCGTTACTGTCTGAATCTCTTCTAAAATGGACTTAACTTTTTCCAGGTTAGGAATTGTTTTTGAGTTATAAACACTGATTATTTCATCCCTGGTATGGTCTGCTTTCTTTAATACGTCATTAATTTCTTCCGCGCTCTGATGTAAAGCTTTGTGTGGTTCATCAATCTGGGAAAAGAGGGGCTTTAATTCCTTAACATTTTCTTCTGCTTTTGTTCTGCCTTCTGAATGATACCACTTCCCGAATGCACATAAATCAGGATTTACCTGTACATCCACCTTTGATATATTTTCATCCCTTAAAACAACACCCAGTTTTGATGCCCAATCAAGGTGGTCAACTGTTCTTTTTAACATTTCAGCACGAATCTGATTGCCTGTAATAACTTCGTCTGCATTGTCTACTATGTTATTAATCCCGGTAATTGACCAAAAGCAAATTACTCCGATGGTTACAATCAGTATACCGAAGCCTAGTGTAAATTTCATTCCAAGTTTCAAATTCTTCCAACTCATTTCAATCTCCAAATAGTCATTGATTTAATTCGATATGTTTTGCAGCGCATCTTCATTCATGACAATCTGCTGAATATCAAGAATTAGCGCTACTGTACCGTCACCCATTATGGTTGCACCTGAAACACCCTTTACATTTTTGTAAAAGACACCCAGGGATTTAAGCACAGTTTGGTGCTGACCGAATACTTCGTCAACTACAAATCCAACCCGGTTTCCACCAACATCTGCAATCACTACCTGTTCAATGTCGGGGCGTTCAGAGGTAAGCTCAAACCTTTCCCGAAGGCTGATGTATGGTGTTATTCCGCCACGAATATTTATTATGTGTCTTCCGTGAGCGTTTTTAATATCATTTGTGGTCAGCTCAACGCATTCTTCAACTGAGGATAAAGGGAGTATGTAGTGATCATCGGCTATTTTAACGAGCAGACCATCTATTATTGCCAGGGTTAAAGGAAGCTTTAATACAATGGTTGTACCTTCTCCCTTTTTACTTTTAACATCCACAGTACCTCTCAGGCTCTCAATGGCTCGTTTCACAACATCCATTCCCACACCCCTGCCGGATACGTTTGTAATTTTTTGAGCTGTTGAAAATCCGGGAGCAAAAATGAGTGCAAAAATTTCTGTTTCGCTTAGTTCAGCATTTTCAGTTATCAATCCATTTTTAACTGCTTTCGCTCTAATTACCTCTTTGTCCAATCCGGCACCATCATCACTTATCTCAATTATTACATTCCCACCGGATTGACTTGCTGAAAGTTGAACAGAACCGGTTCGTGGTTTACCAGCTTTTTCTCTCTCTTTGGGTAATTCGATAGCGTGATCAATGCAGTTTCTTATTATGTGAACAAGCGGGTCGCCTAGTTTTTCGAGGACTGTCTTATCAAGTTCTGTATCAGCGCCTTCGGTTGTAAGCTCAACCTCTTTGCCAAGCTCACCGGATAGATCTCTTACTAATCTTTTGAATTTATTGAACGTGGAACCTATGGGAAGCATTCTGATATTAAGTGCGCTGTCGCGCAGCGACCAAGTTATTCTTTCAACTTCTTCAGAAACGGTAATCATCTCAGCATCATCACGCTGGTTAGCCAGTTGTGATAACCTTGCCTGAGTAGTGACCAACTCGCCAACCAGATTGACAAGTTCATCAAGTTTCTCCGTACTTACGCGCAGACTGGAACCAACTTCGGCTTCACCGGTACTTTCAACACGTTCTTTTACTTTTGCCTTTTTTGGAGTAACTGATTTAGTAATTGATTTTTCTTCCAAAATCAAATTGAAGGCATTTAAGAGATATTCTACATCGTAATTGCCCATCAGGGTTTCTTCTAACAGTATAGCTTCAAAACTATGGAACGCTTCATGGTCTTTTAATTTATTCTCTTCATCAATCGTTTTTATGAAAAGTTCACATTGGTCTTCAATAAAAATGAATACATCTTTTATGGCGTCAGCATCTTCTTTTGTCTTAAGGATGATATCCCAATATGTGTAGCAAAGTTCGGGGTCAATTTCCTCCAAAGATGGGATCATATCAATTCTGGATAAAACGATTGATTCCCCCATTTCGGTTAACTCTCTTATCAGGAATATGGGGTTTGTACCATTTTGAAAAAGTTCTATACTCGGTTTGAACTTAATAAGGTAGGTCAGGAGATTTCCAAAAGGCTTCTCAACCTTTTTATTTTCCATCTCTGGTTCGTTTTCAGTTTTGCTTTTATCACCAGCATTAAAATCAAGAATAATGTCTCTGAATGATGTTAAAATCCCCTTCGTCACATCATCATCAATTATTCTTTTATCATTATTGCCGGTGAGCAGCAAAGCAATTTGATCACGAGCAGCAAGTGTAAGATCGATAATTTCCTTTGTAATTTTAATATCCCCATTTCGGATACGGTCGTATACATTTTCGATATCGTGAGTAAACATTGTAATATCATCGTAACCGAACATACCAGAAGAACCTTTAATGGTATGAAGTATCCTGAATACTTTAGCTATCAACTCAACATCGTCGGGGACGTTTTCAAGCTCAAGAAGACCACTCTCTAATTGTGTAAGTAGATCTGAAGCTTCTTCGATAAATGCCTGCTTGTGAATGTCTATCATCCTATCACCTTTTTAATAACAGAGATTAATTGAGCCGGTTGAAAAGGTTTGACTATCCAACCAGTTGCCCCTGCGGATTTTCCTTCCATCTTCTTTTCACCCTGAGATTCGGTAGTAAGCATAATTATGGGGGTGAATTTATATTTGGGGTTACTCCTGACATTTTTAATTAATTCAATTCCGTCCATGTTTGGCATATTCAGATCAGTAACAATCAGATTCAAATCTTTAACGTTTATCTTGGATAAAGCATCCTTACCGTCACAGGCTTCAATAACATCATAGCCGGCTTCTTTTAAGGTAAAGCTTACCATCTGCCTCACGCTGGCTGAGTCATCAACAGTCATTATGGTTTTACTCATTTTCTCCTCCAATTTCTTCAGTTCCATGATTATCAAGAAGCCAGGTATAAGCGCCACTTCCCGACGAATTCACACAGTCCATAAATGCCCCTGGTAAAGGAGATCTTACAGACATGGCAAGACCTTCAGCAGTGCAGGATTTAAAGAGAGAAATCATCAACTGTAAGAAGGCAACATCAAACTCCTCTCCCTCATGCAGATCGACAACAATATCCTTCCCTTTCTTTAGTGTTTTTTGAAAGAGTTTTTTCACTTCAGTTAATTTTCCAATTGTTAAATCACCGCTTAAAATAATTTCAGAGGTTGATTTACTTCGATTCGCTTTTAATTTGGTCATTATTCAGCCTGCCTAAAATAGTTCAACATTATCGCCTAGATTATCTTCATCTTTCTGAATCTCAAAATGATTCTTGTTAGATGAAGACATTTTACCTTCAATAAATTGCTGATGAATTTTACGTTCCTGATTCATGGTATATTTACCAGCAAGTTTTTTTATATTTTTTTCTCTTTTTTCTTCCGGGTCAACAAATGGTTTTAAGTATGATGTAACCTGATGCAGTTCGCTAACAATACCGCCAATTTCATGCTCAACTTTACTGTGTATTGTAATGCCATCAATAGTCTCGTTAATATTCCCCTTAAGTCCATTGATGTCTTCCTTTAAAGTCTCAATTATGCCGGAAGCTTTTTTCTCCAGTTCCATCATCGAATTCATCAAGCCATGTATTTTATTGTCGGTAACCTCCAGGCTATTGCCACTATCATTACCCTTGTCAAGATTCTCTTCTAATTTTTTAGAGGTTTCCCCCGTAGCGTGCAAGAGTAAAGAGATAGATTCAGTTTGATTTTTTGTACTGATAGAAAGTTTTTGGATTTCTTCCGAGAGTATACCTAAAGAAGCACCGTCAGATCCAATATGGGCAGCTTTAATCCTGGCATTTAAGGAGATCAATTCTATATCGCTGCCAATATCTTCTATTTCTTCAACACTGTTTGCCAGGTCTTCAATAATTCCCAGGACTGACTTAATTGATATTGCGAGTTCACTCGTTATCTTGAAATTATTTTTTATTCCGTTCGAGACCTTTGTCAGTTCATCTTTCACATTTAATAAAGATAAACCACCCCGTGAATCCTTTTCGTTCAACAGTTCGCAGGTTTCACTTAGGATTGCACCAACATTATCTTCAACACCGTTTAGATTATTAATAATTTTTTTTGCTGCATTAATAAACTCGTTAGCAGAATAATCAAGTTGGTAGGCCTGCAATTCACAAACGTCATAAACAACACCAATCTCTTCCATTTCATCGGGAGTTCCACCTGTTAGATGTTTTCTATCAATATCTTTAACTTCAGTCAGGGCTTCCTTTGCGTGTTCCATTTGTTGGCGGGTTATATCATGAAACTGGATAGACATTACAATATCATTAATATTCTGTCTAACAAGATTTGAGCTTTCTGAAATGCTATTAGCCTTATTAGAACACTCAATATATTTATTTTCAAAAATAACCAGTGATTGTGAAGTTTTTTGCAGAATTGTATTCGATTGTTCTTTCTGTTCTATTTCAAGATTGTTAAGCTTTTCAGCCGTTCTGTTTATTTCCTTAATAAGAAAATCAGATTTGGTTGTTATACCTTGAACCTTATCCCCAATAAACCCGGAAAGTTTGTCTACGTATTCAGCTAACTGAAAAAATCCCGCATCTTCACTGCCAAGCCTCGAACTTTCAATCTTTGTAGAAATTCCCAGCATTCGCAGCTGTTTAACAATTTTTCCAAAACCTTTAAATTCATTAGAGATTTGATTTATTTTTGAGAGAATCAGGAGTAACTCTTCTCTATCATTGCGTATTTCTTTCGCTGAATCTGTTAAACTTTCTCCGAATTGTTTCAGAAGCCAGGTTAACTCTTTTATACCTTTTTTCAATATATCTTCTGAAATGTACTCAGCGGCCTGCGATGATAAACTGGATAAATCACGGGTGCTGCCAAGATATTGTTGCAGACTTCCGCCAATTTTTAAAAAATCATTTTCGGAAACTGAAATCACAGAATCGATTCTGTAGTTTACATCATTGATTCTTCTTGAAATGTCTGACAAATTTATTTTTAATGACTGACCTTCACCTGTATCACCAGGAAGAAACATATTATGAGAATTATTTGTTAACACCTGATTGTTGTCCCCTTTTATTGATGTCATTCCCCTGTTAAACCCACTTACAGAAAATCAAAATTTCTCTTATTCACTAAACCATTTTTAAGGCAGTTTAATTATCCCCTTATCCTGGCTGAACCTCATTTTTAATGTTTTTATTAATGAAAAGCGGAAGTTTCACTTTTACCATTGTTCTGTTCCCTGAACTGATAATAGATAGTGAACCATCAGCAATCATTAATAACTTTTGCACTAAGAATAACCCCAGACCATTGCCCACCTGTTGATATTTTTCTCTTTTGAACTGATGGAAGGCTCCCAGTTCCTTAATTTCCTCTTTGCTGATCCCCAATCCGTTATCCAAAACTCTTAATGTGTATGACCCTTTTTTAATTCTTCCATCTATGAATATTCTTGTTCCTTCTTTTGAGAATTTGCAAGCGTTACTTACAATCTCTTTTAGTATCAGTTGAAAATTGTTTTCTGCTATGGAAATATTAGCATACTGAAGTGTGGCTGTTATATCCTGAAAGCGGGCACTAATTTCGGGAGCATAAACCAAATTCCTTAAAGCCTTCTGTTCGTCCAATAAGTAAACATGGTTCTTGTTCTCTCTTGCTGCGTCCGAATCGCTCTCCATAACTTCATACTCTGCCAAAACGAGGAACTTTTCTAATCTCTCGAACAATCTTGCTCCCGACTGATTGATACTGGTTATCATTTCAAGAGCTTCTTCTTTACCGAGATCATCATACTCCTTAGTGAGGTAATCAGAGTAACCAAGTATTGAAACAAGAGGTGTTCTTAATTCGTGAGGGACATACTTAACAATGTTTTGCCTAAGTTTATCTATTTCCTTTTTGAAATTATCCTTCTTCTCCAAACGCACTTTTACAGCGCCGAGCAAGTCATCAGCCTTAAACGGTTTGGTTAAATAATCATCCACGCCAAGGTTCATTCCCTTTCTCAAGCTGAGAACATCTACTTTTGCGGTAAGTAAAATAAAAGGGATGGTCTGCATGTCAGATCTTTTTTGGATATATTCAAAAAGTCCAAAACCATCCAGCTTAGGCATCATAACATCAGAAAGAATGAGATCAACTTTTTGGTTCTCAAGAACCTCTATTGCTTTAAGCCCGTTATTAGCTGTTAGAGAATTGTAACCTTCTTCTTCAAGTAATGATGCTATATTTTCCTGCATATTCAAATCATCTTCAACAACAAGTATCGTTTTCGTCATAGCTGCATATTCCTTCTGTAATTCTATGACTAATAATCGCTTATTAATTGAGAGATTAAACGTAAATGTTGACTTCGGTTTTTTAGTGTTGAATTCGGAAACGGGGTGTTGAGAACGGGAACGCTTTTTAAGATTCTATAGATGAGGGTTCTTTAAGAAAGATTATTTTTATAATATTATAAATGATCCTTAATCCTGGAAGCGTATCTTTTACTGATTTCAAATGGTTTGTCAATTCCATCAATATATACCCTAAAGGTGAACTTAAGCCATTTTTCCACCCTTGTTATATAATTTGTATTAACAATTGTAGAACGGTGGATTCTCAAAAAAATGGATTTAGGAAGTGTTGCTTCCCAAACGTTAAGTGATTTTCTGAATGTAACTTTTCTGTTATTAGCCAGACAGAGTGTTGTGTATTGATTAACAGAACTGATTGCTGTTATTTGATTTACCTTTAGAAATTGCGGATGATTGTCAATGGTAATAAAGATTGTACTTTCCTCATTCATTGTTTTGTCGCTTTCTTCATTAGACTCTGGTTTAGGTGTTTCTTTCTTCTTCTCTTTGTATTTAGTAATGCGCGCTTCAACGGCACGAACCAAAGAATCGGCCTTTATGGGTTTAAAGAGGTAATCATCAGCTCCCAGTTCCATTCCTTTTCTAAGGTCATTTATTTCAACTTTTGCCGTTAAAAATATGAAGGGGACATCATCAATATCTTTATCAAGTTGTATCTCTTCAAGTACTCCGTATCCATCCAGCTTAGGCATCATAATATCGCATAAAACGAGCGCTGGTTTGTATTCTCTTATTTTCCTTAATCCCTCTAAACCGTTACAAGCGGTTTTTACCTCATAGCCAACTTCTTCAAGTATGCATGCCAGGTTTTCCGCAACATCAAATTCATCCTCAATTATCAATATTTTTGAACTCATGCAATAATCCCTTTTTAGACAAATATCTTCATTTTATTTGTGATGTCCAGAATATTTAAATGTTCATATTAACGATTTAATTCACAAAGAGCTATCCGCCATTCTCCCAATCGTAAAATAGAAAGTACTCCCTCCAAATTTGTTGTTCAACGCGTCTTCTTCCTCACTTTCAACCCAAATTTTACCATCATGTTTTTCCACAAACTCTTTACAGAGCAATAAGCCCAGGCCTGTACTCTCTTCACCATCGGTTCCCTTGCGTCCAACGTTCTCTTCCATCTTAAAAAGCTGCCGGCGGATCTCTTCACTCATTCCAATACCGCTGTCTCTAACAGCAATTTCAACCTTTGTATCTTTTTCTTTTGCAGATACGATTACCTTACCCCCTGGTTTTGTAAATTTTACTGCATTCGATAAGAGATTTCGAAGAATTGAGTTAAGCATGGATTCATCCGCATAGACCTTTTGATCACCTGGATCATCAAGAACTATTTCTACTCCTTTTTGTTCACCTCTCTTACTGATTAAAGCAATATTCTGTCTCAATGCTTCTGACAATAATATTTCCTCTGGTGCAAAACTTAATTTGCCCTGCTGCATAAGAGCCCAATCCAGTAAATTCTGTAAAAGTTTATAAAGATTCTTTGCGTTATCATGGATTTCTTTACTTAATGTTGTAATTTCGTCTTTAGTAAACTCATTACCCCCTTCAGACATCACTTCCGTTAAACCGATAAATCCTTGAAACGGACTTTTCAAATCGTGTGCAATAATAGAGAAAAACTTATCCTTCTCAGAATTCAATTTTTCAAGTTTATCCCTGGTTTCCGTAAGATCTTCAATAAGAATATTTTTTTGTACTAAGTTATCTTCAATAATGTTTTTGGAATTATGTAATTCTTCGTTAAGTTCAAGTATTTCTTTTTCATGGATATCACGCCTTGTGATGTAGATATAGAATCGTGTTTTCACCATGGAGATACCGATAAACCCAAGAACCCATATGAAGCCGTAACCGAGAAACATTTTCCAGGTCTGGCTTTCTATTGATGCCTGATAGCTCTTCCAGGGAACGGTTGAACTTATTCCACCTCTTATATCGCCAACCTTATAACCTTGCGCCTCATGACATTTTAAGCAGCCTTCCTCGGTAATTAGCGGATGCATGTAACGAAAATACTTCTCATCGTTTATAATACTAAAACCGGAATATTCATCAACACCTTTTTCGAACTCTTTTAAAGCATTAATTTCCCACTCATCCGGAGCGTTCGCCTGTCGGATGGGATCCAGACTGGTAATGTGACCAATTATACCAAGCTTTTTAAATGAAAGCTCATGTACCTGCCTGGTGATATATGCAGGGTTCATCAGAGTAAGTTTCTTCCCGGATGGAGTTTGAATATCCCTCTCTGGAATATTAATAAGAAAAGGATTGGGGGGGGTGTTTTCAGTTATTGGCACATAAACACTACCCTGAAGCGTTGCCCATTCGCGAAACATTACATCCTTTTCATACCCCTTGTATGCCTCTCTCTTAGCCAGTGTAACTGTTTCTTCGTAGGTGTTTATATATGACCAGGTAATAATGCTCAAAATTATGACTGTCCATCCGGCAAACAGAAAGAAGAATGAGACCCTAATCGGGTATCTGCCGGAATCCTTTTGTTTCTTAAATAATTTCATCCCCTTTCTTCCTGTATCATTTTTAGTTTATATACATGCGTCCACTCCAGAAAGCAAATAAACTGTTAAAAAGGTAATAAGCTTCACTGATGAGTTTTGTTAACCCACGACTTAAGTCGTGGGTTAATAACAACTTAGAGAATTTAGTAACCGTTTTACTCGTGCGCCTCTGGCGTAACGGTTTTAACATCTTATAACAACTATCGTGTGTATTTATTATACCTTAATTAAGGGGATTTCAACAAAAAATGCTGTCCCTTTGTCTTTTTCACTTTTCAACCATATTTCTCCCTGATGTAAAGCAACAGATCTTTTAACAATTGCCAATCCAAGTCCGGTACCCGCTAAATCACTCGCATCTTCAGTCCTATAGAAAGAATCGAATACTTTATCCTGATCTTTAGTCTCTATCCCCATACCTTCATCGCTAACAGTGATTTTTATTTTTACTTCCTGAGTAACCAATAGTTTAATTGAACCCCCGGCCGGGCTGTACTTAATTGCATTTGAAAGTAAATTAAGTAAAATCATCCTCATTAATTTTTCATCAATTAAAATCTCGGTATCCTTTGCCTTGTAATCAAATAGTAATTTATGATGATCAGTTATCATGGGCTTAATTTCACTAATGATCCCGGTACAAAATATATCGAAACGAACCGTTTGAGGATTAAACTCAACTTTGCCTGAATCGGTTTTATTTAAAAGGAGTACATTTTCAAGTAAAGATGTGAGATGATCAATTGAATGGATTACTTTTTCAGTGTGTTTAAGGTACTTGATCTCATCCCATTTACGACCGTATTTCTGAAGTAATTCTATAGACGATAGAATAGTGGTTAAGGGAGTTCTAAACTCGTGCGATACTGTTGAAACAAACTGAGTTTTCAACTCACCAAGTTCTTTCTCTTTATCCAACGACTCTTTCAGCATGCTTTCAACTTCTTTTTCCTTTACAATTTCATTTCTAAGTTGGCTGTTAATAAATTCAAGCTCCTCAGTTCTGGTTTTTACTAATTCTTCCAGGTGTTCCTGATATTTTCTAATTTCTTCTTCCGCTTTTTTGCGCTCGGTAATATCTCTATTGCTTATTCTTCTGCCCAGATATTTATTATTCTCATCAAAAATAGGTCTGCAGATATGCTGAATATATACTATTGAGGAATCCTTGCTAATAATTCTGAATTCCAATTCCTCGATGCTTTCTTTTCCATCAAGTGAAAAAATCTTGTGTTTATGATTGTTATATATTGCTTTGTCCACGGCGTATATCATTTCAGTCAATAACCCCGGGTTTGTTGAAAGCTCGTAAGGTGAATATCCTGTCATTCGCTCGCACGAAGGAGACATATATACAATTTGATCTTTTTCATCCTCCCAGTACTCCCAGTCATAAGTAAAATCTGCAACTGTTCTAAATTTCAATTCACTTCTTCTCAATAATTCTTCTGCTTGTTCAAGTTCTTCATTTTGGGCGACGAGATCATCAATAATATTCAGGGTTGCATTTCGTGCTTCTTTTAATTCGTTATTCTTATTTACTAATTCCTCGTTCTTAGTTTTCTCAAATTCATGAAGCCGCTTAAGTTCTTCTTCCATCTGTTTACGTTCAGTTATATCCTGGACAGTACCACTAAGAATACCAGGTTCACCTCTATCATTAAGGATTAGTTCACCCGCCTCTGCCCACACCCAACGGATCGATCTATCAGGATGAATAATACGATATTCAAGAGGAATCGGTTTTTTATTTTGGATAATAGAAAGATTCGAATCATCAACTCTTGCCCTATCGTCCGGGTGAATCGCTTTATCAATTACATCAGTAAGCGAACCGGTAAAATTCCCCTTATCAACACCAAAAATATTGAACATTTCATCTGACCATTCTAGCCTATTAGCTTTAATGTCCCAGGTCCAACTCCCCACATGTGCATAGAGTTGCGCTTTTGTCAGTTTGATTTGTGAAAGACTTAGTGCTTCCTCTGCCAGTTTACGCTCAGTAATATCTAAATTAGCTCCAATATAACCCGTTATATTATTTGAACTATCTCTTAAAGCAACTGCAGAACCCAATACCCATGTTACTTTCTCCTCAGGCGTCATAAATCTGTACTCAAAATACCATGGGGCATTACTCTTTGCGTTTTCATACCACAGCTTTTGAATGTACTCTCTGTCATCAGGGTGTAAGCCATTTACCCATCCAAAACCTTCCGCTTCTTCCTGAGATAATCCGGTAAGCTCGCACCATTTATTGTTCACATAAATGCAATTGCCATCTTTATCAGTTTCGTAAATTGCAAGGGGTGAAAAATCTGACAGTGTCTTGAAGCGTACTTCACTTTTATAAAGTGACTTATATGCTGTTTGTAATTTTTCTTCTGAGCTTTTCATTTCAGTTATATCATTGTCAATTACAAGAGTAGCGGGTCTACCTTCCCATTGAACATCAGCGGTATTTCTGGCAAGCCATTTAATACTATTATTTTTATGAATTATTCTTAGTATGTATTTTTTCGGAACATCCTCGCCTCTTTTTCTTGCTTCAATTATGTCAAGAATCATTCTCCGATCTTCCGGATATATAACGTCAAATTGATTTTGAGCAGACATCTCTTCAAGTGAATACCCTGTCATTGTATAAAAATTTGGATTAGTAAATTTTATAAGCCCATCCTGCACAATTGAGATCGTCTCACTAGCATTCTCAAACAATGCACGGTACTTTTCTTCACTCGACCTCAGCATTTCAAAGGTATTATGGCTGGATAATGCAATAGCCAGATTATCACTAAAATGTTCCAGAAATGAAATGATGCCCGGTGTAAATAAGTCTGGTTGTTTATGGTTTACTTGCAACAGTCCAAAAGTTTCCGCCATAAATCGTAAAGGGAATAATCCTACAGATTCATAACCCTCTCCATTACACCTGTTGCGTGTTCGTGCCTGCCGATCTTCATCTGAGGTGCTTGCTAAAAGATCACTTGTGTTATTTGACCAAAAACTACCCCGTTCTGTAAAGAATGATTTAGAAGGATCAAAACGTTCACAGAGAATATTGCCGCACATACAATCCAGTACCGGGTTTCCTATATCGTCCCGGATTAATTCACCCTCTTTATCATAAGAACATAAGTATTTTTCAGCTTTAACAAATTTATTTGAGAAGCCCAGGGTTTCAAAATAAGGGTAATCATCACCTTCCTTTAAGCGTATTCCAATAGCGTCGCACTTCAACCATTGCTTAAGAAATGACGTTACAGATTGAATCAGTTCGGGTTTGGTAGTTGTAGTGTTAATAATTCTGAGAAGCTCACCTTTTGCTCTTTGTTCTTCATAAAAGCGTTTACTTTCGGTTATGTTAATGCAAAATATGCGAACTGTATCCAACCCCGGCACGAAACAAATATTCTGAACATAAATGCGGTCTTTAATGCTTATTTCAGAGATCAGTGGATTTCCGGTTTTCTTATCAAGACGTTCTATGATCTCATTGATATCAACTGGCAGAAACACTTCCGGGTCGTCAAGCTTCAAATCTTCCAGTACCGCAATAACAGCTGGATTATAGTATTTTACCTTTCCCTTTAAGTCTAACTCAATTATCGGCTCAGGATTGTATTTTGGAAATGAGGCAAGGTGCTGAATGTGACGCTCCACCTCCTTTTGCTCAGTCACATCATAAGCTGTACCCTGAGTACCAATAATGCTACCTGCTTCGTTTAGGATATGTACTGAATTGAAAACGAGATTTATTTCATTACCGGCTTTGCCTATATGGATAGTTTCATATCCCTTAACACTTCCGCCGGTTAGTATTCTTGCAAATTCAATGAGGTCTTGCTTTGCTTGTTCCGGAGTTTGAAAGTCAGAAAATTTTCGTCCTAGCATCTCACTGGTTTTAAAGCCAAAGACTCTTTCCCATTCCGGATTGAGATAAGTATATCTTCCCTCCACGTCGCATTGCCAGATGAGATCCTGAGAAGTTTCTACCAGACCATGATAGAGGGACTCAGATCTTCTGAGTGCCTCATTGGCAATTTTTAGTGATTCAAAATTCTGATCTTCAGATTTACTTTTTTTTCGCATCTCTTCTCCAAAACACACGGAAATTATCAGGAGTATATTAATTGCTTTTTATTGACTTGGTCCGTTTATTTATTCTTCATCAGTATTATTTTAAAATTAATTGTGAACAAGAGCTTTTTGCCATTAAATCAAATGATTAACATAATCTGCCTATTTCCCATAGATTTAGGATTTTAATGAATATTGTATTTAGAAGGCTTCCCTTCTTCTTCTAGCAATGCATTTATTTCTTTCTTCAACTCTATCATTTTATTTTCCCTGCCAACCATAAGCTTATTAAACCGGGTAATTTCTTCCATCTGTTCTTTTAATTCCTTTTCAACTTTTTTCCGCTCAGTTATATCAGTAAAAAATACCATTATCATTTCCAAATTTTTAGAATATGTTGAGCTTACTTCCATCTCAACAATCTTCCCATCCTTGCACTTATGCTGTGTCTCAAATTTATCAAATCCTACCTTTAATAATTTTTGCATATGATTTTTTGTATCTTCCTTCCTTTCAATAGCTTCAAGATCAGAGATATTCATGCAAAGCAGTTCATCTCTGGAATAACCCGACATTTTACAATAGATATCATTTACTTCCTTTAGATTTCCAATTAAATCAACTCGCCAAAAACCCTCATTGGAAGTCTCGGTAATTAGCTTGAACTGTTCGGCTTTTCTGTTTAATTCGTCCTGAGCAAGTTTGCCCTCGGTGATGTCCCAGATAGTACCAATCATAGAAACAACATTGCCACTACCGTCAAAGTCTATTTTACCTAACCCATGCACCCATCTGGTAGCCCCATCCGATTTACGGAGAATTCTATACTCCTTATTAAATAATTGATGCTTCCCAATAACTTCTTCCGTTAAATAGATATTCATCATCTCACTATCAATAGGATGCACAATGTCCAGCCACCTTTCAATACTCCTGACTTCTTCCTTTTCAATACCAAAAATCTGATCGAGAACCTCAGACGATTCCCAGAGACCAGTAATAAAATCGACTTTGTATGACCCAATAAATGCAGCTCGTTGAGATTCTTTGAAAAAATACTCGCTTTCGCGTAAGGCGGCTTCAGCTTTCTTACGTTCAGTAACGTCATGAATAATTGAAACCAACAAAATTTCCTGGTGAAATGTAATTGGAGATGAATGTACTTCCACTGTTCTAATTTCACCACTGGCAAGTTTATGCGGAAATACAAAATAATTTTGTTGACCAGCTTCTGCTTTACTTCGTTCTTCTTCTGTTTTTTCAGGAGCAAGCGTATTAATCTCCTGAATTGTTTTGTTCTTTAATTCATCAATAGAATATCCATAAAATACTGCCGCGGAAGCATTAGCATCTTTAATTTTGCCGGTTTTCGGTTCAACTATTAACATCACAGCATTATTCTTTTCAAATAAATTACGAAATCTAACTTCACTTTCACGCAAAGCTTCTTCCGTTTGTTTACGTTCTGTAATATCACGGTAGTTCATTAATACACCATTGATAGCACTATTTTTAGTAAGATTAACAGCGGTCAATTCAATTGGTTTGTAACTGCCATCTTTGCATTTATATCTGTACACAACCTTTTTGGTTTTGTTATCTTCCTGAAGCAAATCAAAGAATTCCTTTTGAATTCTTTCCAGATCCTCAGGGTGAACCGTATCCCAGCCATTGGTTCCTATAAGATCTTCAGGTTTCCAGCCGAACCATTTTTCACTGTTCGGGCTTTTGTATTTAATTATGCCCTCTGCACTCGTTATCCCGATCACATCAGAAATGTTTGAAATCATCTGTTTATGTTTTTCTTCACTTTCAGCCAATGCTAAAGCAGCTTTCCGTTTTTCAGTCTCATCTGACAAAATACAGTGAGTTTGTCTAAAACTTCCATCAACATTATATCCTACCCTGCCCTCAAAAACAATATGGTGATATGATCCATCCTTATGAACCACCTCAATTTCGGTGTGTATTCTCCCGGCAGCTTTAAAACTGGCAAACCGCTCCCTGAAACCATTTCTATAATCAGGTGAAAAGAAATCCCCAAAACTTTTGCCAATAACATCCTGATAATTATAGCCAAGCATTTCCAGCCAAACTTTATTTACAGCAATAAAACATCCATTTTCGTCAAGAGATTGATAACCAAGCGGCGCCTGATCAAAAAGCAACCGAAATCTTTCTTCATTTTCCTTTAGTCTTTCAAATAGTTCTTTGCGCTCTGTAATATCCTGAGTAAAACCAATCCCCTTTAAAGCATTACCCTCGGCATCAAATTCCAGTTCTGCCTTTTCTCTTACCCACTTAACTTTTCCATCTACAATTAAGCGATGTTCAATATCGTATGGCGCACCATTAACAGCTTCGTTCCACATCTTGTCTACATATTCTCTATCCTCCGGATGAAGACAACTTACAAACAATTCGTAATTCATTGGCGTACCGAATGGAACGCCGAATATTTTATAGTTTTCTTCTGTCCAGGTTAGAATATTTTCCACTACATCCATTTCCCATGTGCCAATGCTACCAATTTCCTGGGCTTTTGTTAGATAGTATTCATTTTTCTTAAGTTCCTCTGTCTTTTGTAATCTATCACTTATATCTCTAACAATATTCATAAGTGCGGGGCGATTACCATATAATAGATTAACAACCTTTATTTCTACAGGGACTAAGTGTCCATCTTTGTGTTTTAGTGATGTTTCAAATGCAGAATATCCTTTTTCGAGAATCTCACGCTTGCGGCTATCCAATTCTGTTGCATTTCTATCAATCTCAAACTCCGCGGGATGTTTCCCAACAATATCTTCTCTATTAAAGCCCAACATAATAGCTGCAGCCTCATTTGCCTCAACAATATTTGAAATTGTCGAATCGGGGTTTATGTAAAAAATCGTGATCCCATCCTTGTTGGATTCGAATAAGTCACGATACTTTTTCTCACTAATCTTCAGCTCGTTTACAAACCGATTACTATTCTCCTGATCCAGAAGAATTTTACCAAGTAAAAGAGTTACAAGTGGAAAGAGCGCTAAAAGAGTAAAAGAAATTACTTTGTAGATTTCCTTGATATTACCCAATGGTAGGGTTAAAACAAGAAAAAGCATTACAGCGTGGAGCAGTAAACCAAAGAGGTATAACTCTTTATATGTAATAAGTTTTTCTTTAGAACTGTTTTTGCGCAAAAAGAATAAATATCCTAAAGCATAAGAAAAGAAAATCACAAGGACTCCCATTAAAACACCACCGCCGCCGATGTGCAACCGGTATAAAACGGACATTAGCGCCGCTATTCCGCCGGAAAGGGGGCCGAAAAAGAGTGTACAGAGACCAATAATAATTGAACGCCCGTCAAATATTATCCCTTCTGCAAAAACAAATGGATGGATCATACCTATGATTGCCACAGTGCCGAAGAGGATTCCCTGGAATATTTTTCCTGGTTTTCCGCTTCTATTGAATCGTTGATCCAAAAATCCGGAAAGAACGCTGATGATAACTAATACAGACAGGTCATAAATCAAATCAACGACTATCATTAATTCCTCAATTTAATTTCACACTCAACAATAAAGCTGTGGAAATAGTATTACAAATCAAATGTCGGATACCGGCAGTTCAATAATAAATTTAGCGCCGGATCCAATTTTGCTTTCCACGTGAATTTTGCCCTTGTGGATTTCAACAGATCTTTTCACTATCGATAAACCAAGTCCGGTTCCTGAGAACTCATACGCATCCTCAGCCCTGTAAAATGAATCGAAAACCTTGGCAATATCACTAGTAGCAATACCAATACCTTCATCACTAACCACTATTTTTAAGTTTGTTTTTTTAGAAATCTTTAAATTAATTTTCCCTCCTTTGGGACTGTACTTTATTGCATTTGATAGAAGGTTCATAAGAATTAGTCTGAATAACTTCTCATCCAGATTAAAGTTCTCAATATCAGTCTCATATTTGTATATCATTTTATGAGTATCCAAAAGTAAAGGAGTTAATTCCTCAATAATCCCCCTGCAAAAGAGATCCAAATTCATGGGGTATGGATTAAATTCAATTTTGCCGGAATCTGATCTGCTTATCAGAAGGACATTATCCATCAGGGATGTTAGGCGGTCTATTGAATCTACGGCCCTGGTTGTATGCCCCAGGTATTTTTCCTCATCCCATTTTCTTCCATATTTTTTAAGCAGTTCTATTGAAGAAAGTACTGTTGTAAGCGGCGTACGGAATTCATGAGAAACTGTAGAAACGAATTGGGATTTCAATTCATTAAGTTCCAGCTCCTTATCCAGAGATTCGCGCAATAATTTTTCAACTTCTTTCCCTTTAACTATCTCGTCCCTTAGTTTAATGTTTATCTGATCTAATTCACTAGTGCGCTGAGCAACGAGTTTTTCCAGATTGTTTCTGTGGAGTTCAAGTTCGTTCTCAACCGAGATTCTTTCCGTAATATCTCGGGTTACACCTAGAAAACTGACAAATTTACCCTCATCATCATAAACAACACTAGTAGTTATCTCAGTCCACACACTTCCGCCATTCTTGCATATTAGTTCAAGTATTAAGGTTTTGTTTTCCGGTTTTTCCCCTTTCATTATTTTGTTTACGCTATCGCTCAGTTCTTTTTTAACCATTATCACCGTTTTCTTATCCATAGCCCCATTAATACCCTGTTTAATGGCTTCCTCTGGTGTGTACCCCCGCAATCGTTTAATTGAAGGGCTAATGTATAAATATTCTCCCTTTTCATTCATCGTCCAGATAACATCAGAAGCATTTTCCGCGAGAAGCCTGAATTTTTCTTCACTTATACGTATAGCTTCTTCAATATCCTTTTGCTGAGTAATATCCTCAACAACTCCCTCAATCCCAATAAGTTCGCCATGGTCATTAAATTCACCCGCATAATTACATTTTATCCAAATTTTAGTACCATCTTTCTTAATCTCTTCAGTTACATGATTAATAACAGATCTTTCTTTTTTTATTAATTCTAAAATGTTTTTTCTTTCGGAGGGATCAGAATAAAAACTTTCTGCGGGTCTTTTAATAAATTCTTGAGCGTTATCGTATCCATATATCTTAAACATATTACTGTTCAGAGATAATATTACTCCATCTGCCGTTGACTTAAAAACTCCAACCGGAATATTATTATACAAATTGCGGTATTTCTTCTCACTTTCCTCCAGGGCATTTTTGGCATCCTTCCACTCCTGAATATCCCTTGTAATTGAAAGGACATGCGGGACACCATCAAGATTAAGAAGCGAGGCGGACATCAATGCTGTTGTTTCACTACCGTCTTTCTTTCTGAATTTAGATTCAAGGTTACTAACCATCCCGTTCTTTTTTAATCCTTTAACTAACTTATTTCTGTCGTCCGGATTTACCCAGATGTTAATATCAGTTGAAGTTTTCCCCTCTACATCAGCCTTTGTATAACCCGTCAGCAAAGTGAATCCGTCATTGACGTTTACATACAATCCGTCTGAAAGTCTATTAATGTTAATTGAGTCAGGACTAATTTGAAATGCATTCCGGAAACGTTCCTCACTGTCCTTTAGAGCTTCTTCAGCAAGAATTCTTTCCGTAACATCCATATCAGTGCCCCGGTACCCCTTAAACTCTCCAAACTCATTAATTATCGGGGCTCCGCTCGTTTCAAGCATTTTTTTCAGACCGTTCTTATCTATATTCGCATTAATAAGTTTTTTAATGACTTGCCTTTCCTTGAAAGCATTAAAAGCCGCCTCCGTAAGTTTTTCTCTCTCATTAGCTTCAAATAAATCATAAAAATGTTTTTTGCCTACCAATTCTTCTGGTTTGTAACCAAGAATAGATTCGACGGCAGAACTGCAATAACGGTAAACCCCGCTTTCATCAACCTCCCAAATCCATTCTTCTGTTGTTTCAGCAACCTGTTGAAACCTCTTTTCACTTTCATAAAGAGCCAATTCAGCATTTTTCCGTTCAGAAATGTCGGTATGTTGAATAATAACATTGGTTAACTCACCATGTTCATTAAAAATCGGGTAAGCCCAGTTTGAGTACCAAACTTTTTTCTTCTCTTTCACTTCAATATTTTGAGAATCAGCTGCTGCGCCAATATCAAAGAACACTTCCCATTCAGCTGTTTCGCCTTTTTTGAAAACTTTTTCCAGGTGAGGTAAAATACCTCCGTCTATAATGCCCTGGTCTTTAAATATATTGTAGACCTTTCCCTCAATATGTTCTGGTTTAACACCAAATATTTCCGATAACTTCGGATTAATCCTTTCGCACCATCCATCCTTATCAAGAATTTGTGTGCTCACTGAAGATTGTGAGAACATCTGCTCAAAAAATACTTTTTGTTTTAATAATTCCTCCTCGGCCCTGATGCGGTCTGTAATATCTTTGCTAACCGCATACATTACAGCTTTTTCACCCAATTTGATTTCGTGGGCATGTATCTCAACGAAAAATACTGTTCCGTCCTTTTTCTTATGCTTGCGTAAAGGAACTTTTACTTCTTTATGGTTCCTAGTTTTTTCTATTAAAGAAATTGATTCTTCAACCTCAGCGCTAAAATTAAGACATGGCCAGTTTATTAATTCTTCTTTATCATAACCATACATCTTTGTTGTAGCCGCATTGGCATCAATTATATTTGTTGTAATTGGATCATAAATAAAGATTGCATCGGAATCCCGCTCAAAAAGGGTTTTATATTTTTCTTCATTTTCTGCCAGTGCGTCTTGTGTTTTTTTCCGCATGGTAATATCGTGGGCAATCCCAAGTACCCCGATTAGTGTCCCATCCGAGTCGTACATTGGTGTCTTCATGGTATCCAGAAGTACTCGATGTCCATCATCCGCAAAGGTTACCCATTCTTCGTTACTTGTCGATTTACCATCTCGAATGGACTTAAGGTCATTATCACGGAAAAAGTCTGCTAATTCGCGGTCAACAAAATCATAATCGGTTTTCCCAATAATATCATCTTCACTCGCACCGAAAAGCCGCTCAAACATTCTGTTGCAGGAAAGATAAATACCATCCTTGTCCTTCAGCCAGACCAGGTCAGGTATAGTTTGTAATAGTGTACGCAGTCGTGTTTCACTATTGAGTAGTGCAACTTCGGCTTCCTTACTTCCTGTTATATCTTTCTGTGTTCCCCAAATTCTTAGAAGATACCCATCCTCAATAATACCTATTGAATTATTACTGTAGTATCTCAACTCACCTGCAGCATTTTTTTCAGCAGTAATTACATCTTCTACTTTATAATCAGAATCAATTAATTGTTTTACGGCAGTCCGGTTTACAGGATTCTCAACTCCACCGTGAAAATCCAAAAAACTTTTATTTGCTAATTCGTCAAACTCATTTGCCCTATACATTTTTAAAAAAGCTTCATTACATTCTGCCAACCTGGTGTTATGGTAAATAAAATCAATCTGGTCATCTGTTTTAATACTTAAGGGCATAGGGGATAGTAATTCGAAACGGTAAACCCCCTCTGTAACCTGCGAAACGAAATTTTTATACCTCTCTTCACTTAATCGCAAAGCCTCAAGGGATTCTTTCTCAGAATCCATTAACTTATGTTTAAGAATAGCGGAATCCATTGCAGGACCGAGCCGGGCGAGATGTTGTTTAATGATGTAGTCATCAGCTCCGGCTTTCATGCATTCGACCGCGATAATTTCATTATTAGAACCGGTTACAATAATGAAAGGGACGGAGTCGGCCATATCCTGCCGAATCTGTAATGCCCTTACACCATTAAATTGAGGGAGCGAATAATCGGACAGAATTATATCCGGCTGGAATTGCCCAATCGCTTTAATATAATCATCTTCATTTTCAACAACCATAGCTGAGAAATTAAAACCAAATTTTTTGATAGCATGTTGAATCAGTTCAACATCTGTATCAAGATCTTCCACCATTAATATTTTTAATTTTTCCATTCCTGCTCAAAAAAAGATTGTTAGTAATTCGAGTGATTTTATTTAATTTGGAGCCTCATTTAGTAATACCCAATACATACCTAATTCATTAACAGAATTTACGAATTTATCAAAATCAACAGGTTTAACAATATAACTGTTAACACCCAGTTTATAACTCTCAACAATATCCCTCTCTTCTTTAGAAGAGGTCATAACAACAACCGGAATAATTTTAGTATTCTCGTCACCTTTAAGCCGCTTTAATATCTCCAGCCCGTCAACTTTTGGGAGTTTGAGATCCAGAATAATCACTTTGGGGTTGTTGTTCATACGCGCTTTAGTTTCGCTTCCAAAAATATATTCCAGAGCTTCCGCTCCGTCAGATATTACATGAATTTCATTTGAAATATGATTCTTTTTTAAGGCACGAACTGTTAATTCTATATCAGTAGGACTATCCTCAATTAAGAGAATATCAACTATTTTTGTCTGAAGCATATTGAGATTCCTTATCTTTTATTGAAAAATAAAAAGTTGCACCCTCCTTCAGCTTTCCTTCACCCCATACACGGCCTTTGTGCCGGTTAATGATTCGTTGTACCAGTGCCAAACCGACACCTGTACCTTCAAAATCTTTCATTGAGTGAAGGCGTTGGAAAACGCCGAATAATTTATTTGAGTATTCCATATTGAAACCCACTCCATTATCCTTTACAAAGTAAATGTTTTCATCCTCTTTTACCATACATCCTACGGCAATAACCTGCTCTTCCTTCGTGGATGAAAACTTGAGGGCATTAGAAATGAGATTAATCCAAACCTGACGAATCATGGAAGAATCGCCATTGATATTTGGAATTTCCTGAAGATTAAAAACAATATTTTTTCCAATATAAAATTGATTCAATTCAGTAAAAACTGAGTTAACCATTTTAAACATATCGATTGGATGCGACTGCATTTCCTGACGACTTATTCTTGAAAATGCCAGCAGATCATCTATTAAATTACCCATAATTTGCGAGTTATCGATAATCACATTCAAAAGACGGGTTCCTTCTTCATCAAGGTTCGTAGAATATTCATCCATAAGAATTCTGGCAAAACCATCAAGGGCTCTTAAGGGAGATCGAAGATCGTGAGATACAGAATAACTGAAAGCTTCCAATTCTTTATTCGATGCCTCAAGCTGTTCAGTTCTTTTAATCACCCTTTCTTCAAGCTCCTGATTGAGAGTGCGAATTTCCTCATCGGCTAATTTTTGTTTAGTTATTAATCGTGCCTGTTGAACATTCTGTAGTGCCATATCAGAAAGTTTTTGAGCGAACAGAAACAATGAATCGCAAACATTTTCAAATTGTTCTTTAGGCATTCTTGTAACTTTATCTAAAGCTAAACTAAATTCTTCCTTATCCGCACCAATTTCATCAGCATATTTACGCATTGATTCTTTGTCTGCGCTTTCATCGTAAATCTGACCTATAAGCCAGTTTGCAATGTGTTTCTCGCCGGCTTTTATACTTGCGCCGCCATCCCAAAGTCCGCCACTCAAACAATGCTGAATATTTGGTCCATCAAGTGTTGTTTTACCTAGAACAGCATCCGAGCGAATACAATTAGCAAGTCCCTTTTCTGTTTTGCGAATTATATTCTCACATAAATCACAAAACTGACTTGGCTTAGTAAGTGGTTTACCCTCGATGTCAGTAATTATGGAGGCAACACCTGTAGCTTTAGCAAATGCATCCTGTATGTTTTGAATTTCGTTCAGGTTAAAGAGATCTTCAAATTTCAGATCTTCGGTGCTGTCAACGGGATTTGTTAAGGCTATTATTCTTCTTTCAATAGCTTCTTCCATCCTTTTTTTATCAGTAATATCTGTAAAGACAGTCGCGAACCATCCTTTTTCAGGAGAAAAAACGGAAATTTCAAAATGCTTAAGCAAGGGTGGAAAATATATTTGAAAAGAGTATGGCACTCCTGATTCTGCCACTTTGGCATATTCATTAAGAAAGGGAGCGTACGAAACTCCGTACAGTTCAGAAGCTAAGGCTCCCTTGGCCTTTTCAATGGGAATTCCTATATGTTTTTCAAAGGCAGGGTTAACATCCTCAATCCTATAGTCTATGGCTTGCCCCTTATCATCATATATAACTTCGTGAAGAGCCATTCCCTCGGTCATTGATTCTACAAGTGACCTGTATTTTCCCTCTGAAGTCCTAAGAATCTCCTCAGTTTGTTTCCAAATCGTAATATCCCGCGCTGTAGATAGAGCACCTATGGCAATTCCTTCCTCATTCTTTAAAACCCTGCACCACCAGGCAAGTAATCTTATTTCGCCATCATGCCTGCGCTGCCAGCTTTCAACATATATTATATTTTCATTGCCGTCAAAAAGTGGCTGAACCATGTTATATACATCTTGTTCACCTTCAAAGTAGTAATCTGCGGATTTTCCTATTACCTCATTACCAAAGTAGTCATAACCAGCTTTGTTAGCCCAAGTGTAAATTTTATTATTGTCTACCTCCATAATAATATCCGGTACAGAAGCTAATAAAGCTTCATTTCGCAAGGAAAGCCCCATTAAGGCATCTTCAGCAGTTTTTCTTTCAGAAATATCACGAATAATAGTTTGGTAGTATTTACCTATTTCAATTTTAAAAAGTCGCCCGCTCACTTCAACGGGAAACTCTGTACCATCTTTTTTGATGTGAGTTGTTTCATAAATACGTCCTTTTCCATCTTCATATTCACTAAATATTTTTTTTAATTCCTCTCTAAAACGAAGTGGGCGTAAATCAGAAGCATTCATTTTTAGGAACTCTTCCTTTGTATAACCGTATGTGCTGCACGCCTGATCATTAACCTCAATAACGCTTAATTGATCATCAAAAAGGATTATAATGTCATTTGCATATTTTACAATATGTTCAACATGTTTTGATAAAGCTTTATTTTCATTCTCCAGTTTTAGAAGATTTTCATAATATTTTGATCTTTGATGTCGCCAATAAATACCGATTGTTATACCGGAAATAACTACTAATAAAATCACGATGATCCAGACAATTTTAGCCTGTTCCTGAAGAGGCTGGTCAATCTCTTCACTATCAATTTTAGAAACCATTACCCAGGAAGTACCTGGGATTTTTCTTACAGAAGCTAAAACCTGCACTCCTCTATAATCTTCTCCCTCGAATACCCCCTCTTCACCATTAGTAGCTTTGTGATAGATAGCATCGGCTTTATTTAAGGGTAATTTAAACTTTAGAGCAGTATTTGATTTATGCCTAAGTTCATTCAGAAAGACAACCTCACTATCTTCCTTCTTCAAGAGTAAAGTTTCTCCGGTTTTACTTTCTGTCGGCCAGTTTTGAATAAGCGGGTAGAGCATACGATATGGGTCAATTCTAATAAGAACAATTCCGAGAAGTTCAGTAGTATCATTTATTTGCTCAAGCAAGGGAACAAATAAGTCCTGTGTTACATCTTCTGTAAAAACCGAGATATGCAGTTCAGAGAATTCTAGTGTCGGCTCTGCAATAAAATGTTGAATTTGAAGAGCGTCGAGTTGGCTAAGTGAATCTTCGCGCCCACCATAGGACAGCTTAATTTTCCCGGATGTGTCAATGAGGGATATACTCGCATAATCATAATTTTCACAATACAACCTAAACATTTCAAGTAATTTTGTTTTATCTTTTCCCATTTTTAAAAAATCATTAAAATTTTTAATATTATTTTTGTTACCACTTAATACCCTTGCATCCGCCTTTCTCTCATTTAGCCATGAAGTAATTTGTTGAACTTTCAAATCACCAATTGACATGACTTGTTTTTTAGCATCGTTCTTAAATTGTTTCTCTATTGAACTAGAATACCAGAAACCAAGCAGGACTATCGAAACTACAATTCCAAAAAATAGATTTAACAATGTCCATGGGATTGTCTTTATGTTGATTAATTTCATCCTTGTAAGTCCTGCATTTTATATAACTCGTTATTTTGGCTCTAAGAATAGCATCTGCACTATTTAATATTATTCTGCGAGTAAAAGTTCAACAAATTGATCTTCTTGTCTTTTTTTATTAAGTGCATATCAGAAGGCGTTGTAATGTTTATAAATGAGAGAATTTCTCAATTAATGATGTAAAATAAAGGTGTTTCTATCTTCGTAAATATCGAAATAAATATTAACAGGTTTGTTATGAACGCTGAATAGATGTTGCAGGCGCGTAATGAAGGTTGGCTTAATAGTACTACAGAAGATCAGTTTTCTTGTTCGTTTTAATTACGGAATTGTGCTTTAGATTCTTCACATACCTTTCACTCAGGATAAGGGGTTCCTTCATACCATCAAGGTAAATATGATAAGAACGGTTATAGACTGGCTCACTATATTTAAAGTAATTTGTATTAACTATCGTCGACCGGTGTATTCTTAAGAATACTTCTTTTGGCAGCAGTTCTTCCCATGCTTTTAATGATTTTCTGATTGTATATTTTTTTGCCTTAGTAAAAATTTCAGTGTAACTGCCTTCAGCCCTAATACAATAAATATCTTTGGTCTTTATCAGGCGCATACTGTTGTTATAGTTAATAAACATCCTGTCAGGTGTAAAGGGATTATGAACTTCATCAAAATTTTGATCAGAGATATTATTTTTTGATTTTGTTAATAGCTGTTTCCTCTTCATTATTCTATTATTAATTGCTTCAACCAGATCCTTAGCCCTGAAAGGTTTTACAAGGTAATCATCCGCACCAAGATTCATCCCTAACCTGAGATCTTCCATAGTAGATTTAGCCGATAAAAAAAGAAAAGGAATAATGGAAGTTCGCTCCACTTTGCTTAAAGATTTGATAACGGAGTAACCATCCAGTCCGGGCATCATGATATCACATAATATTAAATCGGGCAGCTTACTTTTAGCGAGTTTTACACCGGTAATTCCATCGGAGGCAGTTATTACCTTGAAATCACTATTCTCCAGAATATCCTTTATTGATGTACGGACATCGTCCTCATCTTCTATAACCAGTATTTTATTCACTATAGATTAATCACCTAAAACAATTTTTACCCGGTTAATAAAATCAGTCAACTTATACGGTTTTATTATGTAGTCCTTTGCTCCAGCTTTCATCCCTTTTTCAATCTGGTTTTGATCGGCATCAGCAGATAAAAATATTACTGGAATATCTTTGGTCTCGTTGAATGATCTCAGATTCTCAAAAACAGTAAAACCACTCATCCCCGGCATCATAATATCAGAAATTATCAGATCAGGTTTGCTTTTGCGAGCCAGTTCTATACCTTCCCGTGAAAATTGAGAAGAGAGAACATCATACCCAATTTCAACTAAAAGATCGGTCATCCCATCAATAATTTCAGATTTATCTTCAATAATGAGAATTTTTTTCAATTCATCCTCCAAGAACTCTTAACATAAACTTACTCCCGTAGTGAACCGTGCTTTACGTCTGAATTTTAGCGCATAACAGTTAAGCGGCATCTTTTACAATTGAAAGACCAAGTCCACTCCCTGGTAAAGAAGCAGCACTATCAGTTATATAAAATGGCTCGAAAATATTTTCAAGCTCGTTTTTGGGAATCCCCATTCCGCAATCAATCACCTCAAAAAATATCTCTTCCTTAACAGATTTGCAACTTAATGTAATAACACTACTTTTACCTTAAAATTTGATCCCTTAGAGAGGAAATTAATATTTATACTTTTGATTAACTTTATGAAAATAAATACTTTGTCTGCGCCTTATAGTCAAAATTTATTTATTGGTTCGGCTTAAAAGAGCGTCGCTTTTCTTTTACAATATCAGCCGACTCTTCTTTTAAATTTATTTTTTGGGGTGATACGGTTGTTTTACTATCTTGACTTCTGTTCTGAACAATTACGTCATCTAGTAAAGAGGTCATTTTTATAACAGAACGTTGAATTTTGTTAATATGTTCCATGTATTTATTTATTCCCCACTCACGCCCATAGATTTCTAATAAATCAGCTGATGCTAAAATTGAAGTCAATGGAGTACGAAATTCATGAGATATAATGGAAAAAAATCCAGACTTCATCAGGTTTAATTCTTTTTCCTTCAGTAATTCTAACCTGTTCAATGAATCAGTTTTCTTTTTATCAGAAGATTTATTCTCGGACTTCGTATCAGCACGATGTTTTATGTAGGGTTTAGGTGAAAGTCTCTTACTTCTTTGAGGCGGCAAATCCGAATCAGATATTTTTTTGACCTTTGTCATGACTACCCAATAGTGTTAATACCAATTACAGCCTTAAATTACCATAAATTTAAATGAGAATTTGCTAAAAAATACTCAAGCAAAAAGTCATGGTGTTTCCTGGTATCATTGGGCTAACTTATGTTGCCAGTCACCCGGCAGGATTACTAATTCCCGAAGTTGGATTTTAAAGCTATTACCCTAATGGCTGAATAAAGAAGACTAAGTAGCACTTACAAGACCCTATAACTTCGCAACTTTATTTCTCCGCAAGGGGCTTCACATTTTACTAGCATCTCCTTTGCAGCAAAGTAATTCTCGTTCATGCTGGTTATCTTTCTGAAAATCGTTGCAGCGTGTTTATTGTTTTTTTCAAGATAGAGTAATTGCAGACCCGCTTTAAATAGACTACGCGTCTCTTCGTTTTCTCGTTCAGAATCAGGGATGGAATACAGTGTATTGATCTCGTTATATCCTGGGATTCTATATAAATCAAGTGGTCTTGCCATGTTAATTCTATTACCTGTTTCATTATCAATCAATATCAACTCGTTAAAGCGATGATTTTCGAAGGCTAGCATTCTGCTCAGATATATAGGTCGACCAGTAAAAGAATAAAACGCTGAATCAGACGTTTGGATAATACCTGCTATTGCCTGTCCGCAAGCGATGCCAACTTTCGGGCTGGTCATAGGGAAGGTGAGTTCGTCATTGACATCATTTAGGATTCCACTAATTGCAATTGCAAACTGAAGAGCTTTATCCAAGAATTCTTCTCCGGAAAAATTTGAAGAAAATACAGCCTGTATTTCCGGGAGATGATTTGAGGTAAATATTGCTGGTGTATTTTCCACTAACATCGAAACCTGTTTTTGAAGTCCGGCAATATTTTCAATAAACTCTTCAGGGGAAAGTCTTTCACAAGCTCCCGATGTATAATCATGAAGACTCACAGTAACAACACATGCAAATTGGTTATCACCCCGAAAAGCTTTTTCAGCCCACTCTATATCAGACTGTAAATTTTTCAGGACCGAAGGATTTAACTTAAGCTGTCTGAGAATCTTTTTTATGCGAATAGATTTTACAAGTGCCATGTTATTGTATCCTCTTTAATCATCTCTATTTAGCCCTATAGAGAAACGACTCATCACTTCAGAAACAGTAAGAAGATAGAAGAAAATTCTTTACTCCGCAACGTAAATTAATTGTCCTTGACAAGTTCTCAATGGTGCGTCCTGAATGTCGGGCACATAAAATAGACGTTTACTTCCCAAATACGAAAAGAATATTATAATAATAAAAAAGCTCAACCGTAAAAACGATTGAGCATTTTAATTTTTCAGATAACGTTAAACAGATGGAAGTAGCTTTACAACCTTTCTTCTCCTATTTATAAACGATGCAATGACCTATACAGTATAAGTCGTGGATGCGGTATCCCCGCCCCTTCCGGTCCAGTTTGTATGGAAAAACTCACCTCTTGGCTTATCTGTCCGTTCGTATGTATGAGCCCCAAAATAATCTCTTTGAGCCTGCAAAAGATTTGCCGGGAGCCTCTCATTTCTGAATCCGTCAAAATAGTTCAGCGCTGTAGAAAGAGCCGGGATCCAAATACCATTTGTTACAGCGGCGGCAATGACTCTTCTCCATGCATCCTGAGATTCCATAACTTTATCCTTAAAGAAGGGGTCCAGTAATAAATTGGTCAGTTTGGGATTGTTATCGAACGCTTCCTTAATTTTACTTAGAAATGCTGATCGAATAATGCATCCACCACGCCACATTAATGCGATACCACCATAGTTTAAATCCCATCCAAATTCCTTAGCTGTGTGATTCATTAAAACATAGCCCTGTGCATAAGAAACAATTTTGGATGCATACAAGGCTTTCATCAAATCGTTAACAAAAGCTTTCTTATCTCCATCAAACTTTGGAGTTGGCCCACTCAATACTTTAGATGCCTCAACACGATCATCTTTCTGAGCAGATAAACATCTTGCATAAACAGCCTCACCAATCAGGGTGAGCGGGACACCAACATCAAGCGAAGCAACTGCTGTCCATTTACCGGTTCCCTTTTGACCAGCAGTATCCAGTATTTTGTCAACAAGCGGAGCGCCGTCTTCATCTTTGAATGCTAAAATATCTCGTGTTATTTCTATAAGATAACTATCAAGTTCTCCGGTATTCCAATCTTTAAATACTTCATGCATTTCATCAGCAGACATACCAAGCATATCTTTCATTATCTGATAGGCTTCTGTTATCAGCTGCATGTCACCATATTCAATTCCGTTATGAACCATTTTAACAAAATGACCAGCGCCGTCCTGACCAACCCAGTCACAACATGGAGTATTGTTTTCAACTTTAGCGGATATAGCCTGGAAAATTGGTTTAACATGTTCCCAGGCTGCAACAGAACCACCAGGCATAATTGAAGGACCTTTTAAGGCACCTTCTTCTCCACCAGAAACGCCAGTACCAATGAATAACATTCCTTTTTCTTCAAGATATTTTGTTCTTCTAACAGAATCCGGGAAATGTGAGTTACCGCCATCTATAATAATATCACCTTTCTCGAGATAAGGAAGAACTTGTTCGATAAAATCATCGACGGGTTTTCCGGCTTTTACCATTAACATAACTTTTCTTGGTCGCTTCAAATTTTTCACCAACTCTTCAATGGAGCTTGCTCCGATAATATTTTTACCCTTTGCTCTGCCGGTTACGAAAGTCTCAACTTTCTCAACTGTCCTGTTATACACAGCAACTGTGTAACCATGACTTTCCATGTTTAATACAAGATTCTCGCCCATCACGGCAAGTCCCACTAATCCAATATCAGCTTGATTTGTCATTTCAATCCTCATTATTTTTATTTCAATCTGCAAAAAATGTTTTCGTTTTTATTCCACAACCCGCGATACAATTTGTAAAAAGTATTTGGGGAGGAAATTTTTCAATTCGATTTATTTCTTCATTTTGATAGATTAAATCAGTCAGCTTCCAGAACTATTTAAATCTTTCTTTGTAAGACCAGAGACCTAACGCTGGATTAGATATATAGAATATCTGCTCACCGTCAGGCATAGTGTTATAGCCATCAGTTAATTTTTCCGGATTGTATTTCTTTTGCATCTCAGCTAAATCCGCGAAATTATAATTAACGGATTCAATTTCTTCTTTGCTTATGTTACCCGGACAGTAGGTTATCTTGAAACGATTTTCTGATGAACCATGAATCAAATGAGCGGCCGCACTCAAATTGCTTTTAAGCTCTTCGTTTTCTTCAACGTACCTGAGTATCTCAGGTGTTGTCTGATATCCATATTTACGTATGAGTCTGTCAATTTCTTTATCTTCGCCAAACTCTTTCAGCCCTGGCGCCAATACAACTAGTTCGCCGCCATCATCAATTGCCATACGTGTACGATAAATACTTTTATTGCCCAGCCAGGTTGATCTGAATTCTGAAGGATCAAGAAAAACAACAACTTTTTTTAAGGGTTTATCAAGCATTTGAAAATTCACTTCAAGAGACAACTTTGCTGCTTTCTCAAAGCATTCAAAATCGTCGCCGATAAATAATCCTCTGACAACCAGTTTGCCATTATCATCCTTTCCAATGACTGTAAGGATATAAATTATTGGTAAATCTTTGGCAAAATTATCAGATGCATAGTTCAACACCTTACGTACCGGTGTGTCGGCTCTCCCCATCATTCTTTCCATACCATAAACCGCACCAAGAAAGTGACTTTTGTTAATGCCCTCCTGCCCGCCGGTTCCAATAAAAATATTCTTATTGTAATTCGCCATTCCAACTACTTCGTGAGGTACAACCTGTCCAATAGACAGAATAAGGTCGTGTCCCCCTTCAACAAGTAGTTTATTCACCTGAGCAGGCCAGTTATAGTTAAGCTTGCCTTCTGAAACTTCCGAAACAAATCCGGATGGGACAACCCCAAGAGTAGCCAAATCCTCTTTCCATTTATGAACCCGGAAAAGGTCTTTCGGAACGCTGCCAAACATTTTTTCTATTTCTTCTTCAGTCATAGAAACATGTGTGCCAAGTGCCGGCAGAATATCCTTAACCTTATCTGTGTAATGATTGTATATCATTTCCGTGATTACACCAGCCTGGGAGTGATAACGAGTAAAATCAGGAGGCAGAATTAAAACTTTGTTACTACCTCCCAATTTTTCTAAGGAAGAGAGCAATGCGTCTTTAATCTCTTCTTTGCTAAATATTTTATCTTTCGAGCCTTCGGCTAATAGTAGCATAATTATTCTCTTATAAATTATTTTATCTTTTTACCCTTGCGTTACCTTGCCAAATACTCCAAATCATTTCTTCATCAGCCGGTTGACCATAGTCTGTTAAAAACGTTGTTGCAAGTGCACCACTGGCCCAACCGAACTGAACCCATTTTTCCGGTTCCCAGTTTTTTAAGACACCGTAAATCATACCGCCTACAAATCCATCACCGCCGCCAATCCTGTCAAGGACATTGATTTCTCTTGGCTTTACAACATACCAATCATTATCACTTAGCATGATGGCGCCCCACAAGTGCTTGTTGGTGTTGATAACTTCCCGGAGCGTGGTTCCAAATACTGATGCATTCGGGAATTTATTTTTTACTCTTCCAATCATCTCTTTGAAATTTTCAATTTTTTCTTCAATTTCACCCCCGCCGGCTTCCGGACCCTCAATACCAAAACAGAGCTGAAAATCCTCTTCATTACCAACCAGTATATCAGTAACGGAAGCTATTTCAGTAAAGGCGTTTCTTAATTCAGCCTCGCGCCCTTTCCAAAAGGATGCACGATAGTTTAGATCGAAGGATATTTTTGTTCCATGTTTTTTAGCTGCTCTTGCCAACTCAAGACAAAACTTACTTGTCTCCGGTGATAACGCGGCTATGAGACCAGACAGATGAATTATCTGCACACCATCTTCTCCAAATATTTTTTCAAGGTCGAAATCTTTCACATTAAGAGTTCTTCCCACTTCACCAGCCCGATCATTATGAACTCTTGGTCCACGAGAACCAAAACCGCTGTCAGCAATATTGAACTGATGTCTGTAACCCCATGGATCACCTTGTTCAACATCCACACCTTCAAAATCCATGTGACGGTTCTTTAGATTACTCTTTATCATTTTTGAAATCGGACTGTCCTTTACAAATGTTGTAAGGACTTTAACAGGTAATCCGAGATATGAAGCGATACTTGCCACGTTGGTTTCCGCGCTAGTTACCTGCATCTTAAATGTATCGCTGCTATGAACAGGCTGACCATTAACGGGTGTAATCCTTACTCCCATGCTGGTAGGAACCAGCAGAGAGTATTTAAATTCTTTTTTTAGATTGATTGACATACTATTTATCCGTCTTACTTAAAAATAATTGTTCATTTTAGCTGTTAAATACTATACGCCTGAATAGGCGTTAAAACCACCATCAACCGGAATAATTGTCCCTGTCATAAAACTTGACATGTCAGAGAGAAGGAATAAAGTTGCACCGATTAAATCTTCCGGCTCACCAAATTTTCCCATTGGAGTGTTACTGATAATTTTATTACCTCTAGGAGTTAACTCCTGTGTCTCAGCATCAAGCAACAAAAATCTATTCTGGTTTGTTAAAAAGAATCCGGGGGCAATTGCGTTTACGCGAACATTCATTCCGGCAAAGTGAACAGCCAGCCATTCTGTAAAATTATTTATCGAAGCCTTTGCAGCAGAGTATGCAGGAATCTTAGTTAATGGTCGGTATGAATTCATGGAAGAAATATTTAAAATGACCCCTTTTTTTCTCACAACCATTCCTTCGCCAAATACCATTGACGGTAGGAGAGTTCCGATAAAATTCAAATCAAACACTTTCTGAAATCCTTCAACATCAAGTCCGAAAAATGTTTCGCTAAGTTTAGAGATATTGTCATCATTAATAACTTCCTGACCTGTTGTTGCTTTTGGTGAATTGCCGCCGGCCCCGTTAATTAAAAAATCAATTTCTCCTAACTGAGATTTAATCTCCTCATGCGCCCTGATCAGTGATTCTTTATTAAGCACATTAGCTTCAATGCCAATAACCTTTACTCCATCTACCTTTCCGATTTCATTCGCAACCTTTTCTGCTGCTTCTTTATTGAGATCAAGAATCGCGACGTTTATACCGGCATCAACCAAACCTTTTGCAAGTGAAGTACCAATAACACCAGCCCCACCTGTGATGGCGCAAACCTTTCCTTTTAACTCATTAAAATCATATTTCATTTTATCTCCTAATTGGTTTTCGAACTTGCTTCAAATGGTTTTAGATGTCTTCTAAAATGATTGTACAAATATTTGTAATGCAATTCTTCATTCTTTTCCAAACAATCCATGAATTTGTCACGGAACAAATACTCGCCATTTTCCTTTTTTGTTGTCAGCACCGCACCAAACGTAACGTGTAGAACCTGTCTTGCATCGTTTGATTCGAAAAGAGCTAAAAGCTCCTCGTCTTTATATTCGGAAGCAGCATGAACCTTATTAATATCACCTGAGACATGATAAGTAGCTTTTTCCTTTACAAATAATTTTCGGGAGAAATCCAATATTTCTCTAAAAAGAGGAACATTTTTTGTGGCAATTACTTTTACAGCTTCCAGGTAAGATGTTCCCGCGGTTTTCACATGCGTGTAACCCCGCTTGAGCGAGCCTATGGCGGCATAAACATCAAACTTATCGCTGCCTGAGTGAAGGCTGATTTTATAAGAGCCGAAGTGTTCAGTTATTTTTACATGTTTGAGGTATTCTTCTTTGAAGATTTCAATTTCACCTATGTAATCAATACCTTTTTCAAAACTTCCTATAAATCTTGGTGCCAGACTTATAATTTTTACCCCAAGCCGGTTTAACTCAGAAGCCATAAAGAAATGTTCGAAGGGTGTTGTTACAGATTCAGTTTCATCAACTGAAATTTCTATTTCATACTTTAGGTGAGCATAATTCTTCTCGAGATGAGTGTACATGCTAGAAATATGTGCAACAGCCTTGCCATACTTAACCATTGCGCGAAGCACATCTTCCCGTGTTGGAGAAATTACAAAACCATCATTCAGATCAACATTGGTCTTTTCGTAACGCTCCAACATTGAATCCTGTGTATCTCTTAAAGAACTCCACGGAATTCTATCGCCATAGTTTTCAAGTTCTTCGATTGAGTAGGTATCCGCTTCATTCACAACATGGTCACCCGGATCAAATGTAAACATGGTAAAACCATTATTAATCATCAAATCGATATCATCAGTGGTTTTAAGGTGATCCGCATCCGAGCCAAAGCCATCCTTGTAACCTTCCTGAAACACTGCCCATACTGCAGCAGTCATTACATCTGAAGGTTTTCTGTTTGTTCTCGTCAGCTCCCGGATTGATTGCTGAGCGATGATGGGTCTAAAGTCACTTAACTCAAGGGAGCGAATATGAGCAGGATTTGCCAGACCTAACCTGTCGCCAAATCCAAATGAATTACTTTTCCCTAATAAAACTGGTTTGGTGAATTGAAATCTTTTTTGAATTTGATGAGCATTCTCGTGACTAAGCAAACATTTTTTAACCTGTATTCCATTGGTACTATCCACGGATGGAATCACCACTCCTTGAAAATCCGAAAACTCACCCTCACTACTTTGTGAAAGAATGAATAGAAATTTTTCATGTTTCTCCCTTCCAATAAAATAGATCAGCTTATTTAGTTCGTTGATTGATCTCGGATATACCGTAATAGAATAATCAGTTGTAATTTCCAGATTAAATAAATCATTAGAAGTCACATTAACAGCATTCAACTTTTCTTTAAGTAAATTAATTATCATTTCGTTTACCTTTATTTTTATTCACACAAGTTCCTCTTAATAATAATTCAGTGGAAATAACAACTTCCCTTCTGAGCAGTTTATCTTTACTATCAATTTCTTCCAAAATCATTTCAATTGCTTTCTTTGCAATTATTTCAGTCGGCTGGTTTACACAGCTAAGTGGTGGATTTAAATATTTTTGAACATCGGCATTTCCAAAACAAATAACATCAATGTCTCTTGGAATATTCATTTTTAGCTTGCGGGCTGCTTCGTAAACACCAAGTGCTACCGGGTAAGTCTCAGTAAATATTAGCTCGGGAAGTATTTTCTTGTCATACAATTTCATAAAAGATTCATAACCAAATTCCTCTCTGAAGCCTCCCTGTAAAATCCATTCAGGGTTAAGAGAAAGCTTTTCTTTTTTCATGGCTTTCTTATATCCGGCTAACCTTTCTCGTCCGATATTTATATTAGTGTAGCTTGAAAAGTATGCAATTTTAGTATATCCAAGATTTATTGCATGCTCAATGGCGTCAAATGTGCCTTCCTTATCAGAAACAACTATCTTATTAATGTTTGGTAAGTCAGGAATTCTGTCAATAAATATCACCGGGACATCATGGCGCTCTACTGTTTTAAAAATATCATAATTTTTAGTTTCGTTGGAAATTGCGATAATTAGCCCATCAACATTCATGGACAGCAGGGTTTCAATGTGTTTTCTTTCTCTCTCGGCGTTTTCCTGCGAAACAGTCAATATTAATTCGTAATCATTTTTGAAAGCTTCGTCATATAATGATTCCACGATTGAACCAAAAAAGAAATGAGCAACTTTTGGAACCACAACGCCAATGGTATTGGTTTTATTTGAAGAGAGATTCCTTGCTGTTAGATTGGGGACATATCCCATTTTTTGAGATGTCTTTTTAACCAGTTCAATAGTAGCCGCTGAGATGTCTGGATGACCACGTAATGCTTTTGAAACGGTAACCTTGGAGACATTTAATTTCCTTGCAATATCGTCCAGTTTGATTTTATGTTGTTTTTTAGCCATTCTCCTTTACCGGTAACTTTATCGGTTACTATTTTACAACAAAAAAACCTTTTTGTCAAACTTTTATTCTTTTTTTTCGATCATTTCCTTCTGTATTCTTCTCCATAAAAAAACCCGGGTACTGAGACAATACCGGGTTTCATAATGACTTTAAGATGCTGAAGTTATTTAACAACTCATTCATTTTCAATCTCTAACATATTTCTCATGCCATTTTTCATAGAGGGACAAACTTAATTCCGGTTCATAAGTGTACCAACCATAACCGGTTCTTCTATCGCGATCAATCTCACTCATCGAATAAACTATTGTTCCATTTCGACCGGAGAAAATTGGTCTTTGAGTTTCAAGCTCATAAAACCTTGCCCAAATCCGCGGGGCTTTTTCATCCTCAACTATAATCCTGTCATAACTGCTTTTGTGGTAGAGAAATTCCGCTTCAGTCGATTCTACCCATTCCATACGAATTCCGTGTAGTTCTACTTTCCTGAACCATTTCACTGCGCTCTCAATTGCATCTATCATATCAGTGGTAGGATTTTCAAACATCATTAAGACATCCAGAATTTGAGCACTCTCCTGGCTGCATATACTTGCCTTTTCATAAATTCTGGCGTCCGCAGGTTTAAGCGTTACATTATCGTGCTGCTGGCACCAGGCTGTTTTAATCCCATTCTCAATAATCTGACATTGCATGATACAGTCAAGTCCAGCCCAATAGGAACCCATCACTCTTTTTTTAGTTTGTTCATCAACAAATAAATAGTTCGGGTCTTCGGAAACAATTGCGCGCAATAGCATCATAACTCCCGGCATTGCGCCATCATTGAACGTGATGTATTTATGATAGCCGCTTAGGTCAGGATAGGATTGCGGCCAGCCGCCATTGGAGTATTGAGCCTTAAAAATAAAATCAAGCCCCTTCATGAAGGCAGCTTTGTATCTCTCGTCCCCGGTAATAGTATAAACTTCCGCCAGATACGATAAATGTGAATGAGTTGCCCCGTTATCAAAAGTTGTGTTATTTTGATCCTTATTTTCGATCAATAATTCAATCTGTTCATCCGATAATATAGCCCTCACATCATAGTTCTTAGCCCAACCACCATTATCCTTCTGTAGGAGAATAACGTTTTCGGCAATCTTTATTATTTCATTTGTTTCATACTGCGGCCTTCCCGGCAGAGGATTGATTATCCTTTCGTCATCATTAATATCATACCAATGGTGAGCGCTGTCTTCAAATCTAGAAATATCGAGATTATACCTGCTGGAAGTGGGTTGTGCAGATACGTTAGTAATATTACTAAACAGAAATATTAGTAGTGCAATTGGAATGAGCGTGGAACATTGATTTTTCAAAATCACATTTCCTTGTTGATTCTTGTAGTGAGACTAATCCATAATGTATTTTTTTATCACAAGATATTTTAACTCTGTATCACCGATATTTCTGATTCCATGCACACTCTGTGGCGGACAATAGAAACTACTATACGGTTCACCCTTTACAGTTTCCCCGTTTAAGATGAACTCAGCGGTTCCTTCAAGAACAAAAAAGAATTCGTCCTCGGCATGTGAATGAGGCGCGTGTGTCGCTTCATGCGGTGCCACAACGCTCATCTTAAGTGTTCTTCCATCTAAGAAATTCTTATCTACAAACCAATACTGATAACCCACCTTAGTCTCGACAGTATTGTTTTTATCAAATTGGTTTACACAATTTTCCAAAGTAAACACTTTTTCCTGTTCAACTTTGTCCTGGGCAGTTGTTTGTTGAATCGCTAGGATCAAAAATGAAACAAGAATTAATAAATATCTATTGATTGCCATAGCTATTCCTGTATTATATTCTTTGTTTATATTAAAATGCAAAATAGGAGGAGATTATTTCGTCTATTTTTGTTCTTTCCTGTTCGGGAAGAAGTGACTTGCCTCCCCCTGAATTTTCAATAGCTTGCTGTTCATTACGTGCACCAACTAATAAATGTGTTATGCCCTTTCTCTGCAATGTCCATCCCATTACAAGTTGGGTAACAGTCATTCCATTCTCTTCTGCAATTGGAATGAATTCATTCAGCATTACACTAACTTTGGTTAAATTTTCTTTCGTAAAAAGAGGATTGCCTTTTCTTAGATCTCCTTCACCAAACTGCGTCTGTTCATTAATCTTGCCGGTAAGCAATCCATTCGCCAGAGGTGAATAAGCCAGTATGGCAACATTATTATCTGGACAATATTTGGTTATTCCATTCTCATCCAGTTTACGGGCGAGCATGCTGTATTTTTCCTGTGCAGTATCAATAGCACCATATTCTTTCATCTGTTCAACGGAAGCATTCGAGACACCAATTGCTCTGATTTTTCCTTCATCTTTCAGTTTAAGCAGCATAGACATGGTATCACATATAGGCGTAGTTTCATCCTGCCAATGTGTTTGATAAAGGTCAATGTAATCAGTCTGGAGTCTTTTTAAACTCTGCTCCACTTCAGTTCTGATTGAACCTGGATTGAGATACTTATAAACACTTTTTGTAAAGTCAGTTTTCGTAACGGTTTTTTCATTTGAAGTGAAATGCAGAACACCTTCTGCCTTATCCCAGACCAACCCACATTTGGTAGCCAGCACAACTTTATCTCTTCTGCCTTTAATTGCTTTGCCAACTACTTCTTCCGAGTGTCCGAATCCATAAACTGGTGCTGTATCTATTAAATCTATGCCTGCTTCCAACCCGGCATGAATGGCTTTGATACTTTCTCTATCGTCGGCACCGCCCCACATCCAGCCACCGGTCACCCATGTCCCAAGTCCGATTACAGAGGCTCCAATCCCGGAATTACCAAGTTTTCTTTTTAACATAATATCCTCATAATTATCTACCCATCCATCCGCCATCAACGGTAACAACACTGCCATTTAAATAATTTGAAGCGTCAGAACACAGAAATACAATAGTGCCCATGAGATCTTCTGGTATACCCCAACGATCAGATGGTATTCTGTCGAGTATGGCTTTGTTTCTAACAGCGTCTTCGCGTAATGCTTTGGTATTAGCAGTAGCAATGTAACCAGGAGCAATTGCATTTACCGTTACGCCTTTAGAAGCCCATTCATTTGCAAAAGCCATTGTCAGTTGTTTTACACCTCCCTTAGAAGCAGCATATCCGGGCACCGTAATACCTCCTTGAAAGGAGAGCAAAGAGGCTATGAAAACTATTTTTCCATAGTTCCTTGCAACCATTTCTTTCCCTAATTCTCTCGTTAAGATAAACTGAGAATTCAGATTCACCTCAATTACTTTATCCCAATATTCATCAGGATGTTCGGCGATAGGTTTTCTCATAATTGTACCGGCATTGTTTACAAGAATGTCCACCTTTTCAAAATCTGTTTTGACTTGATGAATGAACTCATAGAGTGATTCTCTCTTTGAAAAATCACTGGTATACGAAGTGAATTTTCTCCCGGTCGCTTCTATCATTTTTTTTGTTTCGGTAAAATCACTTTCATATGAAACACCTATTACATCAGCCCCGGCCTCAGCAAGTGCCAGAGCATAAAACTGTCCTATCCCCTGATTCGAACCTGTAACAAGGGCAACTTTGCCATCGAGTTTGAATTTGTCTAAAATCATTTATATATCCTTATTATTTTAAGTCCTGCATTTTTATTCCATCCATATCATCAAACGCCTGGTTTTCACCACCCATACCCCAGATGAATGAGTAGTTCCTTGTACCGGCACCACTGTGAAGTGACCAACTTGGTGAGAGCACAGCCTGCTCATTTCTGATCATGATGTGTCGAGTCTCATCAGGTCTTCCAATCAGGTGAGTAACAAGATCTTCATTACCTAAATTAAAATACATATAAACTTCAGAACGTCTCTGATGAGTATGAGCTGCCATTGTATTCCAAACCGACCCTTTTTCCAACTCAGTTAAACCCATTACAAGTTGACAGGATTTTATTCCACCCGGGTAGATATACTTGTAAATCGTTCTTTCATTTGAGGTTTCAAGACTGCCGAGCTTAACAGGAGTGGCATCGGAAAACTTTGCGTGAGTTGTTGGGTACTCAGCATGTGCCGGATAGCTGGCAATATAAAACTTAGCTGGACTTTTAGAATTTTTACTTTTAAAAATAATCTTCTTTGAACCTCGCCCAATATACAAAGCATCTTTATTTTTCATCGTGTAAGTTTTTTTGTCAACAATTATTGAGCCTTCGTCACCAATGTTGATCACTCCAATTTCTCTACGCTCAGCAAAATATTCTGCAGCCATTTCTTTTTTTGTTGCCTTTAGTTCCAGTGCTTTCTTTACCGGAACAGCGGAACCTGTTATTGATCTGTCTATATCAGAGTAGACCAAAGGTATTGTATCTTTTACGAATAGGTCAATGAGGAATGATTCTCTAAGCTCGCTAGTTGTCATGCCCTTAAAACCTTTTTCATCAGGGGAATATCTTACTTCCATTTTATCTCCAAACTATTTTTTTTAGTCAATTATTTTGCTTATTCGAATCACGAATTAAAAGCCGAAAAATCTTGGCAGGAAGAGACTCAACTCCGGCAGGTATGTTACCAGCAGGAGTGAGATTATCATTGCTATGAACATTGGCAAAAGTGGTTTTATCACTTTGACAATTGAAAGCCCGGCAACTGAACAACCAACGAAAAGAACACTTCCAACAGGTGGAGTACACAACCCAATTGAAAGATTCATTACCATGATGATTCCGAAGTGAATCGGGTCAATGCCCAGTTGTACTGCCACTGGTAAAAATATTGGTGTGAAAATTAGTATCGCCGGTGTCATATCCATAAAGGTTCCTACCGCCAGCAGAATCAGATTAATAATAATCATTATTAAAATTTTATCTGAAGAAAGTGACAATAGAGCTGCTGCAACATTCTGAGGAATATTTTCATAAGCCATAACCCACGACATTGCCATTGATGTGCCCACAAGCAGCATAACAATCGCTGTTGTAGAAGCGGCACTTAAAAGAATTTTTGGCAGGTCTGCCAATTTAATCTCTTTATAAATAAAGACACTTAGAATAAAAGCATACAAAACAGCAATTGCAGATGCTTCGGTTGCTGTAAAATAACCTGCAACAATACCTCCAATAACTATAAATATGAGGAGCAAACTAGGGATGGCGTCAAGAAATCTTTTTACTGCATCAACAAAAGTAAAGTCAATTGTAACTTTATAATTTTTTCTTTTTGCATGAATAAAAGCTACGATCATCAGCGATAAACCAATCAAAATGCCGGGAATATAACCGGCAAGAAATAATGCTGCTATTGATACTCCACCACTAGCCAAAGAATAGACAATCAGAACATTACTCGGAGGAATAATCAAACCAGTTGTTGCAGAAGTAATATTAACTGCAGCGGAAAATGCCTCATCATAACCTTCCTTTTTCATAACAGGTGTCATGAATCCGCCAATTGCCGAAGCCGCTGCGACTGCGGAACCTGAAATAGCTCCAAATAACATCGCTGCCATAATATTGACGAAAGCTAATCCACCTGGCAGTTTGCCAACCAGCACTTTTGCAAAATCGATTAGCCTTCTGGCTATGCCGCCACTGTTCATTAACTGTCCGGCCAGAATAAAGAAGGGAATGGCCAACAGAGCAAAGCTATCAAGACCAGTTGCCATTCTTTGCGAAATTGTTGTTAATGAAGGCATAGTATTGATACTAAATAACATTGTTAACAGACTTGATATACCAATACTAAAGGATATCGGAACACCAACTGACAATAATATCAGGAACGAAACGACAAGTATCGTAATTTCAATAATTTCCATTTAGCTATAAACTCTTATTGTGATTTAATATTGTTAGTGAATAGTTCTTATTTAACAATTTTCAATTCTGCAATTTCTTTTGATATAAAATAGACTGAATAGAAAACTATTAATACACCGCTTAAGGGTAGTACTGTATAAACAAAACCAAGTGGAATTTGTAAGGCGGCTGATATTTGATTGAGCTTAAGTGTTATAAAAACTAATCTGCTACCACCTACTACCATGACAGACGCTGCGAAGACAAGAACACAGAGGTCAATAAATAAATTAACGTATATTTTTGATTTCCCTTTTAGTGATGTTGCCAACAGATCGATAGCAAGATGCATTTTTTGTCCAGCGACATAACTGGCTCCAAGTATTCCAATCCATATTAACATATAGCGCGCCAGTTCTTCTGTATAGGAGCTTGGATTCTGCATAACAAAGCGTGTAAATACCTGCCACAACACGTTAATTACCATAGCTCCCATAATTACTACAAGAGCCCATTTTAATACATTATCAATTCTATACTTAATACTATCCATCTTACTTAACCCCCTTAATCTTCATGATAACATCATACACTTCAGGTTCGCTTTTAAATTCTTCAAGTAGATCCTGTACCTTTGCAACAAATGGCGCTTTATCCGGATAGACAACTTTAACACCTGCCTTCTTAACTGCCTCCAGGGCTTCTGCTGTTGATTGCAGCCATAATACTTTTTGGTATTCGTACGATTCGGTTGCTGATTCCTGAATCCATTTTTGCTCTTGAGGAGTTAAATCCTCCCAGACTTCAGTACTTATAAGAAGTACATCCGGCACTGAAGTGTGTTCATCAATAGAAAAATATTTGCAGACTTCGTAATGATGGGAGATATAGAAACTAGGCGGATTATTTTCAGCGCCATCAACAACACCCTGCTGTAGTGCTGTGTATAACTCGCCCCACGCAATAGGTGTAGCCGAACCGCCCAATGCGTTCACCAATTTTACAGAAGTTGCGCTCTCTTGAGTTCTGATTTTCATTCCTGTTAAATCTTCGGGTGTAATTACTGGTTTCGACTTTGTATAAAAACTTCTGCTTCCTGCATCATAAAAACATAAACCGCGCATCCAGAATTTTTCTGTGCTCAATAAAAATTCTTGCCCGACTTCTCCTTCAAAGACTTTAAATTTATGTTCATCATCCCGGAAAATATAAGGCAGACTAAACACCTTAAAAATAGGAGTGAAACCCTCAAGGACTGATGATGATACTTTTGTCATTCCTAAACTGCCAATTTGCAGTAACTCCAACAATTCTCTTTCAGTACCTAATTGCTGACTTGGATAAACAGATATCTGCAGCTTGCCCCCCGATTTTTCGGCGGCACGTTCAGCTAAGAACATCATCGCTTTATGCACAGGGTGAGATTGGTCAAGAGCATGACCTAATTTTATTTTCTTTACATCACTCACCGTAACACATGCACTAAAAGCTACAAGCATAACTGATATAAGGACACCACGCAAAATATAATTCATATTGCTTTACTCCATAAACACATTATTAGAAATTGAAAAGACCTATCTGGAATTTGCTATAAAGTTCTCCAGCCTGGTTGTTCTGGCAGATATTCCATAAACTCAGCTACCATTCTTTCTTCATATTCTCCTGCATAAGTCCCATTGAAAAATTTTGAAAGGGCTTCATCCAGGAGTCTCTTCCATGATATTTCTTCCTGCCCCGGAATAATTGGAAAGAATAGAACAGCATTATCTTTTGCCGCTTTATGATCTCCCGGCGCATCGCCAATCATTAATATTTTATTAGGATCATACTTTTCTTTAGCCGCATATTTCAGATGTTCTGATTTTGTTCCGTATTCCTGTCCTGCTATTAATCTTACATATTTATTGATGTTGTGCTCTTCCCATTCTCTTTCAAGTGCCTCAAGCGGGGTTTGCGAAATAACCATAAGATCAGCTTCTGGAAACATCGCATCGAGGCATTCCTTCACATAAGGAAATGGTGGAACATCAGAAACGAGTTCGCCTATCACTTTATTAACCTCTTCTGACCACCTCAAAGTAAGATCTATAATTTCATCTTGCACTTCGGCCGAATATTTTGCAAGGGCTGGATTACCAAGTTTCGATTCGGTTTCAACCCATGTCTGAAGAGGAGCTAAATCCAACAGGTTCACATTACGACTTTTCGTTTCAGGTCTCACTTTCAATAATTCAAATACTCGTAAAAGCGCTTTATACCTGTTAGCTCCTCTGGTGGTTGAATAAAGATTAACAAACTCCCAGGTTTCACGCGCGTATTTTGATATTTTTTGCAAATTAAAATATTTTATGGTTGCCGGGCAAAAACATTCCTTATGTTTTATTTCCATAGAGTCATAAACACATCCGTCAGAATCTATTCCAATAAAAAACTCTTTAGTCGGCTTTAAGTCCAGAAGTACTTTGTGAGCATTATCCATATATTATCCCATACTCCCTTTTATGCTTTCTGAAATCTGCAGAGCATTTTCAGTTAATTTTTTATAATTACCTTTGCTTATAGCCTCGGGGTCAAGCAAAGCAGAACCAACTCCGACAGCACATGCTCCTGCTTTTATCCATTCACCAGCGTTAGTTAAAGAGACACCACCGGTTGGCATAAGTCTTAAATGCGGCATAGGAGCAAGAATTCCCTTAAAGAATTTCATACCAAGTATATCTGCTGGAAATACTTTTACGACATCTGCTCCCATCTCAAAAGCAGTTTGAATTTCTGTGGGAGTAAAGCAACCCGGCATTGCAGGCACATCATACTTATGTGCCATTTCAATAATCTCTTTTTTCAATATAGGGCTGACAACATATTTTGCACCGGCTTTTATTGCCTGCTCAGCAATTTCTTTACTCAGAACAGAACCCACCCCAACTATTACATCTCTTTTAGTGGTATTTGTAACCTCTTCAATCAATTCCAGAGCATTAGGAACAGTCATGGTTATTTCAACAACAGAGATTCCCCCATCATCAATCGCATTAATTATATTCATTAATTTTTCAGGTTCTTTTGTTCTAAGAACAGCTACAATTTTTCTTTCAAGAATACTTGCTAATATTTCTTCTCTTTTCATAATTTTTTACTTTTCTCCCAAAATGATTTTAGTCAAAGACTAATACTCAACAACAATTGGACTGTTTAGTTTTTCAACGGTCTGATTAAGATAACTAATAAATTCTTTCTCCGATTTTATACCGCCGGGTTCCTGTTCCCAGGCTGCCCCAAAATAGTAATCCGCTTTTCCACCTGATGGATTCAATACAACCAGATAGTTGATATCATCCTCCAATATTTCCTTTAACGAGGCAACCGGGTAAATAACAGCAATGCCCATATTGTCATCAACAAGTGTCTGCTTTCCGTAGAGAGCAATGTAATTCCATCCACTTTCAAATTTCCCTTCGGTGTAGCTGCACCCGTCGTATTTTGCAAGTCCAGTCACAAGATTATCAGCGTCATTATTCACTGACATTTCGTTCAGCGTTAATCTGCTTCCGGCACAAATAGAAAGAGTTGAAGTGAAATCATATTTCTTATCGCCTACTTTCCATCCCATATACTTGGTTTGCACTAATGATTTCACTGGTCCTGTTTTAATATTACAGAAAACAGAGTCTCTCTTCTCAACTCTGTTAACTTTTGAGTCATGCATCATTCCCGGCGAACCAATTCCAAGTGTATTTCCAACCTTGAAAACATCCATACCCCAGTCCTGCATTTCATGGTAGGAATCGTCTTTTGCTACAGTATCCGTTACACCAACATTCTGCAGGATAAGTCCTAATTTTTTCTTGCCAAAAATATCCGTAGCGTTCCGCCAGTCAATATAAAACCTATAACCAACCAATTCAGATTCCCAACCTGGGCCTTCATACTTAAAAAGGGCATTATGGTCAGTGTGATTATCCGGCACTTTAATATCGGTTACGTTCGTAAAATGATCGCCATGGTATTTAGAATCAAAAAAAACATTCCCCTCTTTCATTGAAAGTTCGGAATAGGTACGGGGAATAAAACTTTTTTCAACAGAACCAGCACCATATTTTATGGTAATAGTCTTGGTTTCAGTTGGAGCAAAATCAACGACAGTCAGGATATTGTTTTCACTTCCTTCGGTTTTTTCAATTTGATAAGGCAATTCAACTTCTCCGTCAAAGAGTGAAAAGTTGTTCACATTAAATCCCTTATCAAGACTTACGATATCTGCAATGCCCAATGACACCAACTCGTCCTTTCTACTCAGATCAGAAGGGTTGGCAACCTTAATTTCAATTTGTTTCATCTCAGCTAAACAAGCTGATAGAGTAAATATTATTGGCAGAACGATAGAAAATAATTTACGATTCATTTTGTTTCTCTTATTATTTTAATGACAAATTAACTGCGTAATTAGTAATTAGCAAAAATCACATAATAATTTCAAAGCTGGTATTACGATCTTTAACTGAGGCAATATTTCCATGTATTGTCGCCCCGTTAGTTATTACAAGAGTCATTAGCTCTTCCTTCTTAATATCAGAATCGGTAATAAATTTCAGGGTGTTGGTGCCGCCACCGGAGATGTAGGTGAAAGTCACATTATTTTTAGATGTCAACAATGGATTCCCCTGAACTGATACCGGTTCATCAAATTTGAATATCACTTCATTCTTATAAATCATATAATCGATAATCTTAGGTCCTTCTTCAGATTCTGGATTCCACTTCCCATCGAAAGTCCAGAGAGGAGTAATTTCATTTTCAGTTACTTTATGGTTGTTAGTTTCCAAATTATCCTTCAACCATTCCAAACTCTTTCCCTCTTTCTCTACTTTAGAGAAATAATATCTCTTACCCCAATTGAATGGTCTGTTCCTTGTTGTATCTTCATAGGTTACCCTGTAGATAGGATCGGAGCTCATTTTATCAGAGAACTTACAGTTGAGCAAATAAAATTGAGCCTCGTAATGATGCCGTCCTAATTGAAATCCCTCAACACCATCAAAAGTTGAGTTTTTAATTACAAATTTTTGATCCTGGTCATAGCCCCCGGCATGCCAAATAGCTGCAGTTTTTTTTACTTCGTAAAATTGAGAATCTCTTATAAAACACCAACCACGCGGACAGACAAAATCGACTGCTCCCTCAAAATAACAGTTGGCGTGATAATACATTCCAGTTTTATAATCCCAAAGAGAGACTGTGTCAGCTCCTTTGCTGATCATACTGCAATTGGTAATAATTGTTCTTGTACCTGTACCGTATAAAACAAAAGCATGCGGACCGATCTCAGGCTGTGTGTTTATAACCGTAAGATTTTTAAATATTACATCGTCCCCGTTTATGTTGATCACAGCCGGACCAATAGAATCTTTTTCTTTTGCCCAGTCTTCGCGCAGCTGATTATACTTTATTATCGTGCTGTCTCTGTCTTCACCTTCCAGAGTAATATAGTCCTGATCAAATCTGATTTTTTCTTCATATACTCCTTTCTTCACCAATATTGTAATACGTTCGTAATTGAACATGGGAAGAGAATTGACCGCTTCAGTCAGGGTTGTGAAATCGCCGGATCCATTTTGGTCCACTATAAGAATACTCTTTCTCTGAGCATTTAACTGAGTGATAAAAATAAAAATCAAGATTGTTTTTAGAATAAATTTCATTGGTCTATAAGTATTGTATAAAAAGTTAGTTCTCTTTATTGAATTGTGTATCTAACCAACGGAAAGCTTCTGTCTGCATCTGAATATTAAATTCATGTTTTGCATTCCACGTTTTTGTTTCAAGCTTAGCCGATGCGTTTTGAGATTGCCAATACTGTCTCATTTTTTTGTAGACCTTCTTTACATCTTCAACGGGAAATAAATGATCATTCTCACCGTTGTATAGTAACATTGGTTTCGGGCATGCTATCGAGGCTACATCTGGATAATCAAGGTAATTCACTAACCCTGGATGGGTCATAGTAAATGATGATTGTCCTCGTGTTTTATTATTACCTACTGACATTGAACCCGCTGTGGTTGAAATTGAACTGATAGCAACCGCTGCACTAATATCATCAGACATGGCTGCTAACTGCCACGCGCGAAATGAACCCATTGAGAAACCAACTGAAGCTATTTTTTTAGAATCGACATCAGGGACGGCAGAAAGAAACTTAGCCGCGTTGATATCTTCATAAGCTATCAATCCTGCATATGACATTCCAAGGTTTAGCAGATTTGAGGCAAGTGATTGTTGTCCTTCGTATCCGGCTCCGCCGCGATCTCCCCAATTAAGAGCATCAGTAGCAAAACATACATAACCTTTCTTTGCCAATTCGTCACCGATAAATTTTCCTCCGTAATATTTAACAACCCATTCTTCAGAGGATTTTACTACTTCACCGGATACGCCAAAAGGTCTGATAACTTTTTCTTTACCAATATCAAATTTGGCACCATGATCGTGAAGCAATAAAGCGGCCGGGAAAGGACCTTCTCCTTTAGGAATTAATAAATATCCAAGTATTCTGCTATCAGCAGTTATATTCAATACAATTTTTTTTGCAGTATAACTTCCCCGATCCTCAGAGCCTATAACAACTGGTTTAAATGGAGCGTCTGGAGGCTTAGCAAGGAAGGACGCAAATACAATTTGTTTTGCCTCTTTACGCCAGGAATTAAAATTACTATAATTACCCGATAACCACGAGGCAGGAAAATCAAGTCTTCCTTTTACTTTATTTGTAAAAGATGGTAAATCATTCACAACCCCAATTGTTTCGTAGTCACTTTTAGTGTTACTTTTATCCTGAGCCTGAACACAAGAGATTATAAGAAAAGCTAGAACTACATTTGTAAAATGTTTTCTTTTAATAGTCATTTTAATAAGATCATCTTAATCATTTGCGAATAGTTTCTTGAGGAAAACTGACAGAAGTAAACACCACTTGTTAGATTTGATGCGTCAAAATCGATTTCATATAGCCCGCTGTTCTGGATCTCGTTTACCAGCGTTCTGACCTGGTTTCCTAAAATGTCGTAGACTGTGACTTTTACCTTACTGGTCACTGGAATTCGATAGCTGAGAGTTGTTGCTGGATTAAAAGGGTTTGGATAATTTTGTGCCAGCAAAAAACTTTGAGGAATTTCTTCCTCCCCGGAATTTGCCGAGATAGATGTCACAACTGGTCTCACAGGCAGCCAGTCAAAGGCATAAAGGGGATTAGACTCTTTTGCAAATATATTTTCGATGGTATACAGTGCGGCTTCTTCATCAGTCAATTGACGTGAAATTGAATGGCGGGTTGAAAAATCTGAACCCGGCCCGGTGCACATATATTCAGCATATAATCCCGGAGTAACATTCCATGAACTCCAGCCGATAGCGGACAAAGCAGCTGGCTCCTCACATCTTAAAAACACAGTTCTTGGTGACTGCTGCCATGGACGACCCAAGACAAAACTTGTGATCGGAGATCCATCGAATCCCACAGCATCAGCTGTTAGCTGACAATCGAGAAATACATAACCGAATTTTGATTCAGGTTCGGTGCTGGCGGCTGTTAGTGTTCCGCCATTTCTGTTTATATGAATTTCGCAGCTATCAAATACTACAATATCTCTTCCAAAAATAAAATCCACCGAACCTTCTATGTAACAATTCTTCATATATACTCTTCCGGTTCCGCTTCCGCCCCATGTATAATATGTATCCTGATATCCAAGTAAATTACAGTTGTAAAAACTCTGGCGGTCTCCATCTACTCTGAGTGCGACTCCCTGCTGATCAGCAAACGAACCATCATTTACAACTGTATTCTGAAAGGTAATATCAATTGCAGTAAAATCTGAGGCATCTATTGCGGTACTGTAACACTTTGATGTTCCGCCAGCCTTACCGGCATAATCGTCGTATGTTAAAACAGTACTGTCGCGATCTTCACCTACAAGTACCACATTAATTTTATTTTCACTCAATAAGAGCTTTTCGGAGTAAGTTCCTTTTTTAACCAAGATGGTATACTTGCCAGTATAGAAATCAGGAACCTCATCGAACGCAGCCTGTACTGTTGAGTAATCTCCAGTCCCATCTTTGCAAACTATTTTTAGAATATCAGGTGCTCTGGACTGAGTCGTAAAAGTGCCCTCAATTCCATATCCCGTACCTACCGTATTTGTGGCATATGCGCGAACATAGTAAGTTGTGTTTTCCAAAAGCTCGTTTAAAAAACTATTGAAGGAACCAATGTCTGATCCATCCATTGTCTTAAAATCAGCTATGGTTGGATTACCAGTTGTATTCCAGCAGACACCTTTATCAGTTACAGAATCACCGCCCCAGTCAGTAACGTTGCCTCCGCTTTCAGCCGTTGTAACCAGTATATTTTGTACAGCAGAGGTGGTAACAGTTGGAATTTCAAGAGTGCTTAAAGTGGAAAATGTTTTTTCGGGTCCATAAGCTGTGCCAGCTTCATTTGTAGCATAAGCACGAATGTGATAAGTGGTTCCCGCTGATAATCCCGTCATTGAGCTCTCAAATGTACCAGAGCCGCTCCCATCTTCTGTTTTTGAATCTGCAATTGTGGGATCACCAGCTATATTCCAGCAGACACCTCTCATAGTAACCGCTGCACCTCCATCGGAATCAATTGTCCCGCCACTGACTGCACTACTAACGGAAATATATGAAATGTCTTCGGTGGTTACTGAAGCTAACTCAACAGGAGCCTGCCCTGTTGTAGTGCCGGAAATCTCGACATTCTGTATATAAAGATACTTCGAAGTACTGCCGTTATCACCGTTTGTATTAAAAGGATAAATTCTCAGATAGAATGATTCATTTTCGTTAACCAGAGCGGTAAGTCCATACTCTTGCTTAAGTATATCAAGTCCTTTTCCACCTTGAGGCAGAACCACATTTTCTTCAATTGTTGTGGGATTTGTAAACGCAGCATCAACAGAATAAGCAATAGTTCCGTTAATGGTGTTACTCCCCTTTGAACCTAAAAAGCATTTAACGGAATCTACAGAGAGAGTAATACCGGGTTTGGCAGTGATTTCAAATTGTAAATATCTGTTTGCATTAAAAGAAGTTTCGATTGGCCAGGATCCATCAGTATCTGAGGGTTTTAGTTTCTGAAGATCATCGAAAGTCTCTAAGTTAAATACGACCCCTCCGTCGTAAGCAATTGATAAATTGTTCGTCGCCTCATCAGCAGCTGTCAACGCCCCGGAAATGATTGGAGTGAGCACTCTTTTAAGAGACCAGGTTACAGAGGCAGGATTTTGCGCCTGAACGAGTTGAGAGAAGCCAATTAATAGTGATACGAAAAATAATATTTTGTTTTTCATGATTCCCTTTAGATTATTTCGAATTTACCTTTCGAGTTCTTATCTATTAAGAGATTCTTCAGTAGCACCGGATGTATATTTCACCATCTCTTTAACATCAACATTTGAATTTGTAATTGATATATTTTTACATTTTTCGCCGGCAATTTGAATAAAGTCTTCACTGTCTGAAAATTCAATGTTATCCAGTGATATATTTTTTGATTGAGAGACCATAAATACCGGACTTTCCTCAGGTATAAATTTAGAATTGGAAATGCTAATACCATCGGCATCCAATATAATAACAGCCCTTTTTGATCTCATAACAGAGTTACTCACAAAAATGTCTTCTATCGCCAGTTCAGGTAATCCCTGCAGAATAAGAGCATCTTCCGCTCCATCACAGAATATTTCATCCATGTAAATTTTTCTAAAAATTGGAGTTCCTTCATTAACCGGGACTTCCTCTTCAACAGCAGTCTCATCTTCACCTGAAAAAGCTTCCATAGGACCCTTGCCGCCATAAAACATATTAAAACTAATAGCCCTAGTGGGGATATCCTTCATGTAAATGTTATCAATGAAAATATTTTCGATAACACCACCGCGCCCGCGTAAGCTTTTAAATCGAAGTCCAATATCAGTCCCTATAAAATTGCAGCCGGTAACTTTTATGTTGCGTGCGCCACCAGACATTTCACTCCCTATCGTGAATCCTCCGTGCGCATGATAGACAATGCAGTCCTTCATAACGAGGTTTTCAGTGGCTAATCCACGATTTCTGCCATATTCATCCCTCCCGGATTTAATGCAGACAGCATCATCCCCAACATCAAAATTGCAATTATATACGACACTGTTTTTGCATGACTCAATATCAATACCATCACCATTTTGAGAATACCAGGGATTCTTTACCGTAACATTTCTTACAATCAATCCTTCACAACCTAATGGATGCAAATTCCATGCTGGTGAATTCTGGAACGTTGGACCATCCAGCAAGACATTTTTGCAATACATTAAGCTCAACAATACAGGTCTGAAATAATCCTTTATTTTTTTAGCATCCTCTAAAGACATACTAAAAGCAGGGTCCTGAAATTTCTTCAAGTACGAAAACCCTTCTCTTGCTTCAGCAGAAGGCCACCAGGTTTTTTCTTTGTCATCAGTTACTCCGCCGGAAGCAAGTAGTTCTTTCCATTGATTACTGGTTAGTTTATCTTTTCTGGTTAGTCTCCAGGCATCTCCGGCCCCGTCAATAATTCCACTACCTGTTATAGCAATATTTTTTAGATGCCTTCCACTTATCGGAGATTGGCATCTCCACTGTGCAGTACCTTCCCAATCAGATTCCACCAGAGGATAGTCGTCAAAATTGCGGGTAAACTGAAGATGCGCTCCTTTGTCAACAAAAAGATTAACGTTATCTTGTAAAGTTATTGGACCAGTCAGCCACATTCCCATCGGCACAACTACACGACCACCGCCAGCATTAGTACATGCATCAATGGCCTTTGAAAAAGCTTCGCTATTTAAAGTTATTCCATCACCAACAGCACCGAAGTCAACTACATTAAAATCCTTATCCGGGAACTGAGGTAATTCTATTTCAAAGACTGAAATGTCTCCACGACTCTTATCATCGTTTACAACCCCAAGTATATTTTTATCATTTAGGAGTCCAATACCGGAATTATTATTCATCCATTTTTCAAGAGGTAAACCCAACTCTTTAATCCCATCTCTTACTAACCCGGCAACCAGATAAGCACCTTTTATAGTAAAGTGAGTGTTATCAGTTTTGCCTTCGGGCAGAGAATCATAAACGCCAGGTTCAATCCATAAGAACAACTCTTTAGTTTTTTCCTCACCATACTCCACAAACAGTTTACGGCTCTTTTCATGAAGATCAATTAGTTGCACACCTAATTCTTTTGCTACTTCTTTTACTACAGTGGGGTAGTCTCCATGAACATCATAAAACTTACCATCCTTATCAAATCTTCTTCTCATAACCGGAGTAAGCAAAACCGGAATGGCGCCCTTTTCACGTGTTTCAGAAACGTACTTATTCAAATTTTCTTTATATAGTGTATGCGCTGGTGCGTAACGATTAGGGTCACTCTCTTTTGCATCATTATGCCCGAACTGAATGAAGATATAATCACCGGGTTGCAGCTTATCCAATACAACCTGCCATCTTCCTTCAGAAAGAAAATTTTTCGTGCTTCGTCCATTCTTTGCATGGTTTTCTATTTTTAAATCCTTGCTGAAATAGTATGGGAAAGTCATTCCCCATCCTCGCTCAGGATTATCCACCAGTGGTTTATCTGACATTGTAGAATCCCCTATTAAATAAACCGTTGGTGTTTTTTCCACCATGAAGTTTAACGACAAAGCAGCAAAGATGATAAGAGATAGTAACGAGAAGTATTTTTTAACTTTCTTTCTGTTTTTCATAGAAATTCTCTGAGTGTATTTTTTTATAAGGATAATTATTTGCTAAAGCGGATATAATCAACATCTACATAACTTTTACTTTTCGCCTTCCCTGAAATTGCATATAGTCCAATTTTTGCTCCTACCCATCTTCCCGGTTGGGCAAAAAATTCTTTTCCGATTAAATGATAACTCTTTCCTTCGTAACTATAAGCGAAGGAGCAAATGGCTCCATTTTTAATGTATATCTTTAGGAAAATATCATTTTTTGTCAGGGGGATTATTTCTTCTATAACTTCTTTTTTATTCTTCTCATGAAATGTTTTCTTAATAAGTTTTAAACCACTCCCGGAATTTGAAACTTCCATGGCAGAATAATCACTTCCAAGAATTACCAGGCCGCCAGAATCAGAGGAATCTTTCAAATTTACTGTCATTTTTACTTCCACTGAAAATTCATTAGCTGGAAACTTTTGACCAATAATATTCGGTAAATCTTTTAAGCTTAGTAATTTCGATGAGTTTTGAATGCAATATAAACGCAAGCTCCCTTTTTTATCGTTTAGAGAAATCCACTTACTATTTCCCAAGGCTTCCCACTGCCACTGCAATCCTAATGTTGATTTATCAAATTCATCAGAAGTTTGAAGAAGAGCAATTTTTTCTATCTTAGTTACATCCGGTTTGTTATAAACCTGCACCGGCTCACCAATTCCGTTCTGATCAAAATCAATTCCGATTATGGGCCAATTGTCCTTCCAACTCACAGGATTGAGATGAACAATTCTTCCGTAAGCGAATTTATCCTGAAAATGTACGAACCATGATTCACCAGATTTTAATTCAACCATGGCTCCCTGATGTGGTCCATTTATATTTGTGCTTCCCTGTTCAAGAACTACCCTGGATTCATAAGGTCCGTAGATGTTTTTTGAACGGAGTACTGTTTGCCAACCGGTCTTTACACCCCCTGCCGGTGCAAAGATATAATAGAAATCATTTTTTCTATAAAGCTTAGGACCTTCGATTGTGGGATGAATATTTTTTCCATCAAATACCGGCAGACCATCATCAAGAAGTTTTGTCCCATCAGAAGACATACGGTGCAGAGTAAGGATTGCGTTTATGCCTGATCGGCTCTTGGCCCAAGCGTGTATTAGATAAGCCTGCCCGTCATCGTCCCATAGAGGACAGGGATCAATCCATCCGTTTGCTTTCGCGACTAGATGAAGTGGCGTCCAGGGTCCGGCTGGATTTTTTGCTTTCGTCATTAAAATACCATGGTCAGGATCTCCAAAGAAAATCCAGTAATAACCTTCATGATATCTTATAGATGGGGCCCATATACCATTCCCATGCTGAGGTTTTTTAAATTCATCAAAAGGATATTCTTTTACCGCATGACTAATTATTTTCCAATTGACCAGATCTTTTGAATGGAGGACAGGCAAACCAGGAAATTGCGAAAAACTTGAAGAGACCAGATAGAAATCATCCTCTACCCTTATTACATCAGGATCAGAATAGTCGGCATGTATAATAGGATTACTATAAGTGCCATCAAAATTATCCGATGTGAAAAGATTATTATTAGCTTCATCCCGGGTTTGCCCGCCAATGCTGCAAGCAATTATTAAAAAAATGTAAAAATACTTTGCCATTAAAAACCAAATCCAACAGATAGTCTGTTTACGTTATCGAATATTTCCATTTGTGACATGGAATAGTTAATGTCAATACTATAATCACCGATTGTTTTTACAAATCCAACCCCACCAGACCAGGATGCTAAATCCCGATTTGATTGATAACCGCCTCTTAAGTAGAACATATCGAGAAGTTTATATTCCATGCCAAGATTAATTCTTTCGGAAAAGTTGTTAGAGTGGATATAATCAACAGCCAGAGTTAACGCTGTCTGCTTATCAGGTTCATCAGTAATTACTTCAAGAAGATCTATTGCAGTACCAACGGTAAAAACAAGGGGTAATTGTTCATCTATTTCTTCTCTTTTAATATTGGAAGAGAAGTTTCTGATTGCCATCCCGAAACGAAAGTTTTTGTATCCGGTGTTATACTTAATACCCGCATCGAAAACAAATTTGGTTGCGTTATTTTCCCGCGATGTTCCATCACTGAAGGAATTGCTTCCAAGGTTTTGTCCTGCAATTCTTACTGTTCCGCCAATAGAGAATTGATTATTTATCGCCCTCGCATAGGTGACTCCAAAATAATAGGCGCCAACACCCGAAAGCTTTCCGTTATCAATGTATCCTGAAGGATACTGCGCGGACTGAGATGGGTCAATAAGGCTGGTTCCGTTAATGGTGCCGTAATCAACCGACAGTAGGCTTAATCCAATGGTACCCGCATTGCCAAGATTCCAGGACACAGCACCTGCCAAATAATTAATATCAGCTATCCATTGAGTGTAGTTAAAAACAGTTTCAATTTCGCTGCTACCCTCTGCCAAACCGGCAGGATTGTAAAAAATACTTTCAGCGCCCTGCCCTATACCAAAGAAGGCGTCTCCCATAGCGCTTGCCTTAGGAGAAACGCTAACGGCAAGAAAGTTCATAGTGCTTTGTCCGAGTTTATCCAACCCCAACTGAGCATTCGCGATGTTGCCCACAGTTAACAAAATTATGAGCATATTTATTATGCGTGATTTCATTCTAATAATCTCCTCCGTTTTATCTTACAACGATAAATTTTTGATAAGAAACTTCGCCGTTCGGTTTCTCAAATACAGCAATGTACACTCCACTACTGATAACCTGCTGACTTGAAGTAATCATATCCCAGGTTACTGAACCAGCTTGAACCGGGCTATCATGATCTATTGAGCGAATAAGATCACCATGCTCGGTAAATATTTTGATTGTAACAGTACCTGGAAGATTGAAGAAAATGATTCCACGTTGATCTGTGAATCCGTAAGTATTCAGAAGTGGATCATTAATATTGTAAGGGTTAGGCGCAATCCTTATCTCATCAAGATTCTCACTTGAAGTGCGCGGAGGGTTTATAAAAATAATATCCGGCTGTAAAGTTCTTGAACTATATAACATTTTTCCACGAGTAGTAGGATGAGCAGTAATATCGTTTTCATCGATCTTAGCTTTTGATTGAACATAGTAGTAATACTGCGCTCCAAATAAAACAGATTGATCAATATAGAGGTGATCTAAACTCAGATCATCGGATCCAGAGTTATAAATTGGTTCGTAGTAAACCGTATCAGCCCTGGATACTCTTCGCATAATTCTATAACCAGCAAAATTATTTGTCTGCTCAGCATCATAAGCTGACCATTCAATGTGAACACCATCGCCGTAGCCGGTAATAGTAACTTTATCAGGTGGAGGTGGAGCTTTGGGGATATTATAATCATGATCGAAATTCCACTTAGCCCTTGAGGCTGCCAGCATAACCGAATCGATTCCGGCACTTATCCATCTATCTTTTTTCTTATCCATATCTGTTGCATCCGAAGGGAAACTAAAATTCGAAGGCAACCAGCCAGTATTCGGATCAGGCATATTTGGCGGGTCTTCAAGTGTACCCTCCAACCATTTGGCACCAATCTCCATACCTTTCTCGTAACCAATTCCGGCAAAGCCGCTTGCTATTACAATATGTATTTTTTGTCCCGGTGCAAATGTATAAGGTCCGTAACTTTGAGTTTTTTCAGAAACACCGCCATAAACACCCGCGGTGTGTTCTGAATAATCACTCAAGCCAAGTTCGTCTGTATTATAACCATGGTACGTTCCGCTGATTGCATTTGCCATTGGATAATCTTCTGAAAATCCACCTCTAATAGCGTAATAGTTTTTACTACCGAAGGCGTCATCGCCTTGAGTGTATGGAATTTGAGTAGGCTTACCCACATGTGTAATTATTGGTTGCAGAAAATCATCTACATCATTTGCTTTATTATAATATGGAGCAGCCGAAGCATGTAAAGTTGTATAGAATGTGAAATTTGGATTAGATAGACGACCATTCTGTGAAACGATAGGGGCGCCCATGTTGTCGCCAGGTGAACGTGGATCATCGGCACTGTATTCATAAAATACTCTTAGAGAATCACCTGCACGTGCTCCGTAGTAATGCTGCCATGTTATTGAGGAATTAAATAATTCGCTATTTTGCGGAGTAGGATTCGTTCCGTTCGAGAAATATATGTTGCCCGCATTTTCCTGCATATTGATATAGAAATTATGAAGTGTATCTGATGTTGGATTCGAGAACGTCATATCAGCAATTATATAATTGTCATTATAATTTTGAGTCCACGACATAATTTTACGTTGAACCGTAACACCAAAAATTGTCTCATTCTCGACTTCAACTATCTGATCGAAAGAGTGATTTTGAAATTCCGCATAATTTGGATCGACAATTCCAAAATCTTCAAGATCGACACTCTGAAATTCTATTTCCATATCGGGATATCCAAACCTAAGATGATTTGTCATCGGCGTGACAACCTTGCCGTATGGCATATACTCATTTACATATTTATATATAGATACTTTCTGGACCGAATCAACATATGGATTGAACCATCCGGTGGTTGAAAGATTTATTCCGGCCCCGGTGTAAGCTTCCTGATACTGACCACGGTTTCCAACAATCTCAAAATCGTTAGGGAAGAAACCTGTCCGATATTCAAAAGTTGCCTTTCCGCCGCTTGCAGAAACACCAACCCATATTTTACCCAATTTCATTTGAGCAGTTGCAAGCTCGGGAATATCCTGTCCAAAACTTATGTTAGAGCCGGACATAGCAACTAGTAACAGGAGAATAGTAATTATCCCGGGTTGCCATATTCGATTAATTTTATTTGTGAAATTCATTAGTTTCTCCATTGATTATGATTATACATAGCACTATCAATTAAAAATCAATCCTTAATCCAAACCAGACATCTCTTGGATAACCATATAACCAAAATGGTAAGTTAGGATCATTGATATATGGTTTTTCATCAGACCTTAAATCACCAACCTTATCATTCCCGCCTTCGTAAAATCCGGGATTCGCGGAACGTAGCTGATCATATTCCGGGGAGTTGTACATTGGCAGTTTAAGCGAAGCCATATATTTATCGTAATCAACATCTGTCTGAAAAGCATATTCTTTGCTGAGCAGACTCACTTCTAAATTAAATAAATTGCTTACATCTAAAAAGAATGTTGTGTTAAAGCCGGCTATGTTGAAAGATTTACTCAACTTCATATCAACCATGTAATAGTCAGGATATTGAAGATTATTGCTTAAGTGTAATTTGCTAAGAGGATTCCAGGTGAAATAATCGCCTGATTTCCACTCGGCAAAAAATGTTAAATGCCAACCGCCCAAAGGATAAATGCTTAATATTTCCGGACCCCACTCAGAGGGCGAATGCAAAGAAATGTTGGCGTTCAATTGAGGACTTGGTAGAAACCTGTCTTCATTTCCCTGATATAATCCTTCCTGGTCACTGTTGATGGTTATGTCAGTTACAATTTGCCGCCCGGTTAAGCCAGATTTTTTAAGCATATAATTAAAATTTGCCCAACCTGTAATCCAGCTATTGTCATTCTTCGCAATGTTAATTTCCAATCCCTGGATATCCACATATTCGTTGTTAGTCAGGGATCTGTAATTAACTGTACCAGGCGCATTTTGATAATCAATTCTACCGTGTTGACCTGAAACATCTTTGTAATATCCTGATATCTGCATTATATAATGATCAAAGAAATTAATTGCCATTCCAAGTTCGTAGGAAATTGTTTTGGGCGGCTCCAGGTTTGGATTAGACATTTCATACAAACCGTTTTTATCATATCTATACTTGAATAGAAACATCGAGTAGTATGGAGGATTGGATCTGAAATGTCCGTAATTAAAATAGAATTTCGAATCTTCAGTTACGAGGAAGGACACCCCTATTCTTGGACTGAAAGTTAGCCAGTTTTTAATTGGCTCAAGAAATCCGGGATTCTCCTTATCATACTCAACCCATTGATCCCAGATATACGATCTTCCGGATTCCAGATAAGAATAAAGGGAAGTATCAACACTAATTGGTCTGAATACATCCGCGGCAAAGGGATCACCGGAAGGCCATAATCCGCCTCCACTATAATAATAATCCGCGCGGATACCCAGATTTGCAACAATGCCCTCATAAGAAATTTGATCCTGAAGATAAATGCCTGTCTGACTTGGCTTACGATGATAATTAAACTCATATGTGTTGTAAGCATTGTTATTCCATTTTTCCCAGAAGAAATGCTGAATATCAATGAGATTATATTCAATACCACCCTTTAGGTAATGGTGTTTATCCAACTGTGATGTTATGTCAAATTTTATTCTGTACTGGTTTGTTTTTGAATTATCATAAAGATCTCCTTCTTTACCTCTAAATCGGTAATCACTTAATCCCGGAACCGCATCGTAACTTGGCCAGGTAAAACCATCAACTTTGTGATTAGGGGCAAACTGCCACTTTCCATATGGCATTTCATCTACATTAAATGGCCCGAAGTTTGTGATCTTGGTTGTATCTCTGTTATCACCAATATTACTTCTATTCTTAATGGAAAGTGTACTTACCGTTAACTCGTAAAAAGTCGAATTACTTAAAACATGATTAAGAGTAATACCTCCCATAAATGTGGTCTGTTCTATTAGCGGGAAATATGCAGCGTCATAAAAATAAATAATGTCATCAGAAAAATATCTGGCATTATCAGTCGGCATGAATCCGCCTCTGTCGCTTGAGTTAGGGGCATCACCTGATGGTGGCCGGATTGCACTGGCTCCCATTTGGCGCTTTAGCAACCCGTTCACTTTAAGAGATATTTTTGAACTTGGATGTGATTCCAGAGTTAAAAATGTTGTATACATTTTTTCACTATCCGTGGAAACCGGGTGCGTATATCTGGTTTCTGTAGATTTATTAGAGAGATAAAATGTTGCGTCTCCAAGATATTCACCAATAACCGGTATTGGTCCTCCAAATCCGGCATCGAAGTTAACATCGTATCCTTCCTCAACCTGTTTGTGTTCAGCGAAAAGTCTTTTGTGTTCATCCGAAACTTCATAGCCCATGGCTGAAAGTCCTTCATAATCAGGTTCCGACATGAACATCCAGGCAGCAGCCAGGTACATATCAAGCGGTGTTGCCTGAGCCTCAGGGGCTTTGCCTCTGTTATATCTCTCAGATTCAAGATTCCAACCGGAAAACCGCGGGTACTGCTCCTGAGCATAAGGATCATCCGCATAAGCTTCCAGAGTACCGACAAAGGCAATGTCCGGATCGAGGTACGAACTAAGAATCGGACCATTTGGATCATAAAATGAGGGACCGAATCGTTTCATGTGAGAATTGTTTCTTGATATGTTTATAGTGCCGTGGTAACCCTCTTTTGTACCTGATTTTGTTGTGATATTGATCAGCCCTGAACGAAAATTACCATACTCGGCATTGTAACCACCGGACATTAATGAAACCTGTTCAATAGCACTAAGCGGAATAGTTGTTTCAGAGTTACCAACAGCCGCATTATTATATGATAAGCCGTTTACCATGGAGCCAACCTGATCCGCGCTGCCGCCACGTATTGTTAAGTGACCATTCTCCTGAGATACTCCCGGTAATTTTTGAAGGAAAGCGTTAATTTCCCTGATACCGGAGGAGTTCTTTAACTGCGTATCAGTAGCCACCATTTGAGTGTTGGTTACCTCCTTGTGTAAAGCATCGCGCTGAGCTGTTACAACAACTTCTTCACTCTGTATTGCTGATTGACTCAATGTAAAGTCCAAACTTGTTACGCGATCTGCAGACACGAGCACCCCGGTCATTACCTGAGTCTGGTATCCAATTATGGAGGCTTGAACTTCGTGTGTACCAACAGGGACGTTTATAATATAGAAGTTGCCTTCAATATCGGTTGCGGCTCCCAGATAGGTTCCCTTGACAACCACATTGGCACCAAAGAGAGGTTCTCCGGTTTCCTTGTCTAATACACTCCCAACTATTCTGCTTTTAGTCTGAGCATTTAGAGACAGGAATAGTCCAAATAATAAAAACAGGGACAGCCTGAAAATCATTAGAATTTTCCTTCCCCTCATAATTTCTCCTATTTTCTTTTTTCAACTAAGATTACTGTATTTATTTATTTCTTCTAATATATTCTGTTAGTATTTCCAGGTTTTTAATAAACATTCGAGAACTAATTCTATCTTCCCTGGTAGAAACACCATCCCACATTTCACCCTTTTTAATTTTTCTATAATTGTCGTCTTTCTTTATCCAGCTTCCATTTGTTTCTTGTGAATCAATTACCTTTTGAACTAATCCATTCAATTTCGCCTCATCCGGTACTTCAGTAAAATAGTCCCCTACTGATTTAATTTTTTCTTTCGCCAGAATGCTCTTAAATAATTTCTTTGCGGAGCTAATAAATGATTCCAGATCTTGCTCGTAACCATATTTATTGCGTCGCTCAACGCTTAGTTCTTCAACAGAATTTACCTGCTTCCGCCCCCTGTCGTAATAAAGTGGTTTGTTTGTTCCCAGCTCAACAAACCGGGGATATTTTCCATTTTCGAGTTTAATAGACTCAAGCCAGTTAAACGCATCTGGAATAACATCCAAAAGAGATTTTTCTTCGGTTAGCAGGTAAATGTCCAATAGGGTGTAGATATTTCGGATAGTTACGAGGGCGCTTAAGGATGGTGGTTCAAACGTTCTAGCCCAAACAGGTTGCAGAAATTCATTATACTGCTGTGCCCAACCGGTTTGAGGCGGATGATATTGAGAGATATAAATATAATAACCTGCCTTTTTTATACTTTCTTTAAATTTCTTTTTACCGGTTGATGCATAAGCTTCCATCATCAGCTCAACGCAATTATTTATTCCGCCATCGTTAAACGTGGCATAATCATGATAATTTCCCTGTTTAGGATATAGATGTGGCCATGCTCCGTTTTCGAACTGACATTCCAGCATTAAATTTAATGCCCTTTCCAATCCCCGGTGAATTAATGTATCAGAGGAGACTTCTGAAAGTTTAATCAAAAAACTAATTGCGCTTTGGGTATGGTTATCGTCCAGGCTAACAACTTCATGATCTTCCATCCTGTCAAAATCTATGGTATGGTCCCAACCACCAAAACTGTTTTGTCCATCAATTAAAGCATACCCGGTTGCTTCAGCATACTTCAAATACTTTTCCATTCCGGTTACATCATATGCTTTTAGAAAAGCTTCACCAACAGAAGGAGTTCCTGGTGGTTCAATTTCAATTTCATTCGCTTCCAGTATATCTTCACCCCACTTTATAGAAAGATCCAGGTTATAATTATGAGCGTATCCCCCTCTTGTATTAATCGAGTAAAAATAATCAGCTCCTTTCTCCAAGGCCTTGCTGGCCTCTTTGAACAAGTCATTATTCTGAGGAAAAAGATTACATGGCAGTGCAGCTGATACAATTAACAAACTATTGAGTAGTTTACTTTTCATCATAATTTACCAACCTATTTTATCAGGAGCATTTTGTTCGAAATTACTTTGTTTGGAGTTATAAGCCTGTAGAAATATATCCCGGAACTAAGATTGGAAGCATCGAATGAAACAGAATATTCTCCAGCATCTTTTTTATCATCTACCAGTGTTTGTACAAGGCGCCCTAATTGGTCGAATACATCTAATTTCACAAAAGAGCTTTGCGGTAGAGAAAAAATAATTGTTGTTGTCGGATTAAATGGGTTTGGATAATTAGCCACTGATAATAAGTAAGCAACAGGGATTATGTCATCTTCAGTATCGGTTAAAAATTCACTGGTGAGATTGAGTATTTCTGTTCCGGTTAATGCATAGTTGTACATTTTAATTTCATCCAACACACCGCTGAATGGAGTAGCTAATGAATACGAATTCCCGAGCAGCACAAACTGAATATTGGAGATGTCTCCACTTACATCGTCTGCTTCTCCGGCAAGCCTGCCATTTATGTATAATCTCATTTTAAGATTTTCAACATCTCTAACAGCTACAATGTGATTCCACTGATTACCTAATAAATCTTCGGCGCCAGTAACCGCCAGGTAAGATTTATGGACATCATCATCGTAAGCAAACCGAAGCTCGTTACCTTTCAATTCTATTCCGTACCAACTTCCGTTTGTACCTGTTATTGGATCGTTTACAAAGGAGCCTTTACAAATCAGGTATTTTGATCCGTCAGAAAACTGATCCACTTTTGCAAAAATAGAGATTGAGAAACTCTCAGTTGAAAAGTCGAGCAAACCATTGTTTTCTATTACAATTCTATCGTTTATTCCATCGAACTGGATTGCATCGTCGTTTATTCCGCTTACCCAGGGATACTCACTCATACCTACCATGCTTCCATGATTTACAAAACCCCCGGCATCCAGAATTTCAGTCCCTGTAGCTTCATCAAGTTTCCAGTAGGCAACGCGCATATTTGGAAGGTTATATTTTGTTGTGAAACTGTTAACACTTCCAACCGTTGTTCCATGCTCGTTAATTTCATCAATACGCCAATAGTATTTTTTTGATTGATCAAGGGGACCAACCGTATAGAAAGTATCAACAACATTTTCCAGAAAAGGCGGAGGATTTGTTGTGCCAAAATATACGTCATGAGTTTCTGTACTTAGTCCGGAATTCCATCTTAATGCTAATTTTAGACTTGCAAAATTTGAACTGTTTTTAGGATAAACCTGAATTGCTGCATCTGGAGGAGCAGCCTGGCTCGAAGTCCTCACTTCCGTAATATTTGAATAGGCTGATATTAGTGAATCATTAAATACACTTACCCGATACTGATATAATGTATAATCTTCGAGTCCTTCGTCTAAATAAGAGATTGAGTTTGAATCCAGTTCTGCTACTGTTTCAAAATCACCGCTGCTTTTTCTTTGGATTCTGATACCGGTTTCATTGGTAGAATTATCTTGCCAATTTAGTTGGATAGAATTGGTACCAACCAGTACAGCGCTTAATTCCGTTGGTGGTGTTAGATATTCTGAATCAGTCTGGATGATATTGTTTATGTAATCCTCAAGATTCGTATAACCATCGGAATTAAAATCGCCATTTCTATCCTCAGGGTCTTCATGATTGAGCCCATTTGCGATTTCCCACTCATCGGGCATGCCGTCATGATCTGTATCAGTTAAGTATGGTGTAGAAAATAATTCCGGCCATCCACCTACTTCATCTTGTGAATCGATCATGCCGGTTCCGGCTCCGTATGTGCCACCATAAAGCGCTGTACCGTTTTCGGTTTCCCACACTATTCTGCTGTCTATTAAATCTCTCTTTGGTAATAACGCACCTGCCTGCGCTAAAACTTTAAGGTAAGCCTCATGTGGTGTATCCTGCTCGATTGGCATAAAATCGAATGGTACATTTACACGAATTTGATCTTTTGTAGCCTGAGTAATTCCCTGCACACCATAAAGCCAGTTATCTTCAGCTACCTGAGGATATCCTTCTACCTCGTTCTCTGCAATGTACCACAGTCCATAACCATTCTCATTCGTAGATGGATTTGCCACTCTGTATCGTTTTTCGCCGCTTGAGGTTCCTGGTCCGGGTTTGTAATAGTTTGCTACCATATTTATTAAACTTGGTCCGGTTGCTCCCCCCTCTCCTCCGTAGCAACTGTTAAATCCCCAGTTATATATTACATTATTTCTAAAGTCCATATATTCTACCTGTCTATCCCATCTCGGTGTTCGACTGGTATGATGCGCCAGCAGGTTGTGATGATATGTTACGTGATTACCGCCCCATATTCCGCCATACCCATGTTCCCCTTTTTCATGGTGAGAGTTTCTTAAACTTTCGCTCATTATACACCATTGCACAGTTACATTTTCGATTCCTGTGTAGAGAGAAAAGGTTTCATCTATTGACCAACTTGCTGATACATGATCTATCACTACATTTTTAGAGTAGAAAACGTTAAAGGCATCGTCATCAGAATCTGACTGGTCACCCAATCGGCAGCGCATGTACCTGACAATCACCTCGTCAGCTCCAATATCAAGAGGATAATTCTTAATGCAGATACCATCACCAGGGGCTGTTTGCCCGGCTATTGTTATAAAATCATTTCGAATCTTAAGTGTGCTTTTAAGATCGATTGTTCCTGAAACCCGAAATATCACTGTGCGGGGCCCGCTTGCTTTTATTGCCTCACGAAGACTGCCGGGACCATCATCATTCAAATTTGTTACTTCTATTACAGTTCCGCCTCTTCCTCCGACAGTGTATTTGCCGAAGCCTTCAGCTCCCGGAAAGGCAAGAGTTTGACCATGAATCTTGAACATAAACAAGGGTGATAGTAACAATACTATGTATAACGCAATTTTCTTAATCATTGATGGACTCTATATGATAGGGTAATTAGTAAATAACTTATAAAAAAGAAGCACCTATTTTTAATAAAATAGATGCTTCCCTGCAAAACACGGAAAGATATTATTTCATGAGAATCATTTTTCTTGAGGCGACTTTGCTTCCAGCCTGAATTGTATAGATATATATTCCCGATGGAAGATTTTTGGCGTCGAATTCGTATCTGTAAGAACCGGCAGCCAATCTTTCATTAACAAGAGTTGAAACTTCACGCCCAAGAATATCATAAATATTCAATGTCACGTTCTCTGATTGGATAATATCAAAAACAATATTTGTTGTCGGGTTGAATGGATTTGGATAATTCTGGTCTAAAGCAAATTCAACGGGGAGCTCTTCAACTCTTTCAAGAGATGTTGCATTTACTGCCCAGCGTGGATCACCAACAGCGCCACCAGTTGAGCTGAAAGACAACAACACATTTCCTGCAGGGATGGTAAAATCACCATTAGCGGCATCTACGAATTGAGGATCGGTAGTGACTGTATCTGTTACTACATGTGCCCACCCCTCAGTTGAATTGCTCCAACTTACTTTAGAAATATTCCAAAATGCACAATTTGTGATTGTGCTTACATCACCAGTAATTTCTTTAATGTTTACAACTGTCTTAGCATTAGGAGCAGCTACCTGATTAGCAAAAATATTATTTGTAACAGTCCATGGTTGAGCTGTACCATCTTCACACAAAATAATTTCTCTTGGGTCAGTTGTACCTATATTATTCCAGGTTGTGTGATCAACAATGGTAATTGGTGTTTCATCGAAACCAGAAGTTTCGGTTCCGGTAATTCTCATTCCGTAGCTGAGAATGTCGTAAAAAGTAGAATTTGTCACAGAGATAAATTTACTGCCGGCATACTTGTACATTATTATAGTACCCGTGTTGTGCATAATACAATCATCGATATAAGTGCTGTCAATTAAAACTCTATATTTCATATCACTATTCATGGCATGAATTACATTATCTGTTGTGTTTTTTATTTCACAATTTTCGATACGAATGTTTTTGATATTTGATACATCATTGCTTAACGCGTTATAATCGAAGCTAATAACATTTGCAGCCTTTGAAACTCCATTAACATTCCCATCAATGATTACACTTCTAAGAGTGAAAGATGCGTTATTACCTAGTAAGAAAAATTTTGGTTCCTCTGATAATGATGACGCAAATTTAACGATTGGTTTATCTGTAACTGATGGATCACCTTCGATTGTTAATGATCTTTCTATGATTTTAGCGAAGGAACTTGAATCAGTAACCGTATATTCAGCGCCACCAAATAATTGCAACACATCACCATCGGCAGCAGCATTAATGGCTGTTGTTAAAGTACCATCTCCCGGAGTAACTAATGTTTGTCCATAATTAATGGTAGAAACACACAATAAAATAATTAAAAACAGTAAATTCTTTCTCATGTTAACTCTCCTCTTTTTTGGATGAATGTTTTATTTGTTAATTCGTAATTGCTGCTGGAAGAATAAAAAAAAATCGAAAATAGTCTTTGAGTAAAAGCAGTATACAAAAGAAATGAAAAGCTTAGTTAACTTCTGTCTTTAAGAAATTAGAAAAAAGCCACTGCTATGTCAAGGTCAAAAAGGCTTATTTAAAAATGGGAACCGGGTTGTTAAAGATATTGCTCAATCTAAAGTTTATAAGCACTCTTCACTAAATTATAAGTCAGGTCTTCTGCTATTTTTATTGCTTCTGTTTTACTTACAATATGTTTAGCGACAAGTCCTGCCAGGTAATTGGAATCCACCCTCCTTGATAAATCATGTCTTGCCGGGATGGAAAGAAACGCTCTTGTATCATCGTTAAAACCAACTGTATTGTAGAATCCTGCCGTTTCAGTTACCATTTCTCTAAAACGTGTCATCCCATGGATACTGTCGTTAAACCACCAGGCAGGACCTATTTTCATAGCCGGGTAATGACCAGCCAAAGGAGCTAATTCGCGTGAGTATACAGATTCATCAAGTGTAAAAACAATAACAGTAAGATTTGGATGGTTACCATAAGCGTTTAATAATTCATGCAAATTTATTGTGAATTCTGTTCGAATAGGAATATCACATCCTTTATCAGCTCCATACTTCTCATAGACGGCTTCGTTGTGATTCCTGTATGAACCGGGATGAATCTGCATTACCATACCGTCTTCCGAACTCATTCTTGCCATTTCCATCAACATGTTCGCATTAAAAAGAAAGGCGTCCTCCTCTGTGATGGCACCTGTTAAAGCTTTTTGGAATAACTCTTCAGCTTTATTCTTTGTAAGCTTATGAGTAAAAGGTTCAATCACTCCATGATCTGTAGAAGTAGCACCCATTTCCTTAAAAAATTCCCTTCTTAATTCAATCGCCTCTATATAATTCTTGTAACTGTTAAGCTCAAAATTAACAAGCGCCGATAATTTTTCAATATTCTCTTTCCAATTCATATCCAAAAGATTTGTGATTGCATCAGGTCTGAAACATGGAATTATTCTGCCATTCCAATCACTCTCAAGAATAGACTTGTGTTGAATCAGGCTATCGGTAGCGTAGTCTGTAGTAGATAACAATTCTATATTAAATTTTTCAAATAAAGCACGGGGTAGAAATTCAGTCGAATTTAGTTTTTCAGAAATTTCATTATAGATTTCAACAGCATTAATTCCGTTTAATCTCTCCTTAATACCAAAGACCTCTGAGAATTCATAATCCAACCATGCCCCTGTTGGGGTTCCGGCGTAAAGGTAATAATTATCCCCGAAAAGCTGCCACACTTTTTGTGGATTTAATGATTTTGTATTTCCGTTTTTATCAGGGATGTCAAGTTCTTCCAGAGTTATACCTTGTGAGTACAGCATCCGAAAAATATAATGATCAGGCGAAATAAATAATTCTTTGGGATTGGGGAAGGGTTCGTTCTTGGCAAAAATTGCCGGATCGACATGTCCGTGAGGACTAATAATCGGAGAATCCTTTATACTGCTATAAATTTCCCTGGCAATTTTTCTGACTCCTGGGTCCGGATTAAAAAAGCGATCTTCGTGGAAAAATTTATCTTGCATAATGCTGCCTCATAACTCAACGAGTACGTTATTTATATAAAATAGTTTATTACTGATTTGTTTTTGGGGGATTTAATGAAAGCTGGAAAAACGAAATGGAATGAGAATAATCTACTAAAGGAGCTTAAATTAAAAGAGCCTAAGGCTTGTTATAACTAATACAAGTGCCTCTCAGAATTAAATCCGTTGGTACAATTATTTCTCTTTTCTCTGACTCCTCAGGATTATTTATGTTTTCAAGTAGTATCTCCATTGACCTTTCGGCTATCTGTTCAGTTGGCTGGTCTATACAACTTAATGGCGGATTTAAGAAATTTTGAACTTTAGCATTACCAAAACATATTACATCAACATCATCCGGAATTTTTATATTCAATTCTCTGGCAGCCTGATAAACACCTAAGGCAACCGGATAAGTAACACAAAATATTAAATCGGGCAGGTTATTTTCATTGTATAATTTCATAAAGGCTTCATAGCCATATTTGTCTCCAAATCCGCCCCTCACAACCCAGTCAGGATGAATGGGAAGCTGATATTTTTCCATTGCTTCAGCATATCCCTGGTATCTCAGTTTACCAATATTAATATCATCGTAACCAGCAAAATGTGCAATCCTCTTGTAACCCAAGTTTATAGCATGCTCAATAGCTTTGAAAGCCCCTTCTCGGTCACAGACTCGCACTATATTAATATCTTCAATTTCCGGGATTCTATCCATAAACACTAAAGGAACACTACGTTTTCTTACTGTTTCGAAAATATCATAATCCTTAGTTTCCTGAGTAATTGAAATAATAATTCCATCAACTTTCATAGCCATCAGAGTCTGGATATGTTTTTTTTCTATTTCAGCATTTTCCTGCGAAACCATTAATATTATTTCATAATTATTATCGAAGGCAACTTTGTAAATAGATTCAATGATAGATCCAAAAAAGAAATGTGCAATCTTAGGAACCACCACACCGATTGTATGAGATTTTCTGGCAGATAGACCACGGGCCATTAAATTAGGAGTATATCCCATTTCTTTAGCGGCAGATTTTACCAGCTTTGTAGTTTTGGGTGAAATATCGGGGTGATCACGTAAAGCTTTTGATATTGTGACTATAGAGAAGTTAAGTCTTAGCGCAATATCACTGAGAGTTATAGGGCGGTGACCCATTTTTTATTCCATTTTTTTTTGAGTAGTTAACAAAGTAAATTAAAGTAATAAATTACACAATAAATTTTATTAAAGTAGATTTGCTTTTTCAAGCTCAACGGCACTGAAGATTAGAGGACCATAGCCCTTAAAATCATTTGTTCTTTGAGGCTCGCTAATGTAATACTCAAAAGAAGCATCACGATATGGATCCCCGCCTAAACCTGCACCACCGCATGTATGAAGCAAATCTATGAAGCCATTGTCGTCTACCAGAACGTGATATTTGATGATACTATTAAAAGATTCTTTTGCGATATTCAAATAATCTTTGTTCAGATAGCCTTTATTTGCACCCTTTGCAAATGCATAGGTAAACATAGTGGCACAGGAGGCTTCAAGATAATTTCCATCTCTATTTCCACCATCCAGTATCTGGTACCACAATCCGGATTCTTCATCTCTTACTTTGAGAAGCGACTCACTTACATCGGATAATATTGAAATGAGCGACTCTCTTCTTGAATCATCCTCAGGCAGATAATCCAATACATCAACAATTGCCATCAGGTACCAGCCTATTGCCCTACCCCAAAAGTGTGGCGACCGCCCAGTGACAGGATCCGCCCAGCGCTGTTCCTTGTTTTCGTTCCATGCGTGGTATAATAATCCTGTTTTTTCGTCAACTGTTTTTTCATAAGCTGTTACGAATTGGAGAATTACATCATCATAGTTTTTATTTTCATCAAACATTTTTATGTGTCTGATATAGAAAGGTTCTGCCATATAAAGCCCATCAAGCCACATCTGATAAGGATAGATCTTTTTGTGCCAGAATCCACCATTTTCTGTTCTTGGCTGAAGGGTAATTTGCTTTCTTAGTGTATCTGAAGCAATTTTATATTTAAGTTCCTTGGTTTTATCATAGAGAAACAGCAATTGTTTTCCGGTATTAATTTTGTCCAGATTAAAATCCTTAAAGGGGTAAGTCTTGATTTTACCTTCTTCGGTAACATATTGATTAATATTTCCTTTGATGAAATCGAAATAAATATCATTTCCTGTCAGTTCATATACCTGTCTTAATCCTTCAAGTATAACACCCTGCTGATAATTCCAGCTGGCACTTGTCATGTACTCATCATATGTAACATTCCCGGGATGTCTCAAGATGAAAGAGTTTGCTAATCTCTGAGACCAGGGTAATTCTTCGCTAACCAAAAGAGTATCGCTTAATGATCCTTCTGTTTCCTTATTACAACCGATTAAAAGGATGAATATAGGAATGAAGGCTAATAATCTGGCTGATATCATCAATTTCTTTTTCATAATTCACTTATAAGAAGTTAATTAAACTAGTGGATTAGATAGAGCTACGCCGGGTGAATCACATTTTAAGAGGTTCGGGTATGGTTAAGTTGCACGAAAGTTAAAATAAAATCACAAATCTTAATTTCACCTGATTAACTTTATCTATGACTTAATGCTTTACTTAATCGTTTACTTAATTTCACAAAAAATTAACTTTTTGTCAAGAATAAATTCTATTAAATGTTTCCATATTTATTTTTTAAAAAACAGAATGAATTTTTATACGTATTTGCTCATTTTTGCTACTTTTTACATGGAAGATTTATTTAAGAAAAATGTATTATCTGGATGTATATAATCACGGGATTAAATTAAAATCAAGATGGTTATAATTTTTTACTTGACAATTAAAAACTATTTTGCAATTTTCAGTTATCAATAAAGTAAACGTTTAAGGTAACAATAACTGTAACGTTATTTTTTTTGCAAAATGGACAAGTATCTCTCCTGCTTTTTTTGTGTCCAGCTTATTTCCCGGATATACAATAATGTAATTAAGGGGCATCGTTTATACATAATATACCAACAACCAATTACCCGACAGGTCACTAAGGAGTAAACATGAATGCTGTAAAAATCTACTTGATGAAATTAACCCTCTTTTTGTTTTTAGTTATTTCTTCAGTCTTGGGTCAGGGAGCACTTAAGGGTGTTGTTCTGGATTCTTTAACAAATGAAACTCTGGTTGGCGCAAATGTATATTTACAGGGAACTGGATTCGGCGCAGCCACTGATTTGGAAGGTGAATTCAGGATAACTAACATTCCAGAAGGCACATATAATGTAATAGCTTCTTACATTGGCTATGTGCAACAAAGATACCCGGTTACTATCGTAAAAGGCAAAACTTTACTACTAGATATAAATTTGCCACTTGATATTCTCTTAAGTCATGAAGTAGTAATATCGGCTCAAGCCAAAGGTCAGGTTGCTGCAATAAATCAACAGCTTACCTCCAACACGATAGTTAATATTGTTTCAGAGGAAAAGATACAGGAATTACCTGATGCGAATGCTGCTGAAGCAATTGGGCGTTTACCCGGCGTTTCTTTGATTAGGACAGGTGGTGAGGCAAGTAAGATAATATTGCGCGGATTAAGTGATAAATATACAAACGTAACCATGGATGGAGTCCTGCTTCCCTCAACTGACGCACTTGAAAGAGGACTTGACCTTAGTTCAATATCGCAAAGTTCTTTAGCCGGTATTGAATTATTTAAGGCATTAACCGCTGACAAGGATGCAGATGCAATAGCAGGCAGCGTGAATTTCGTAACAAAAAAAGCACCAAAAGAAAGAATGCTCCGCGGTGTTTTTAAGGGTGGTTACAATGATCTGATGGGATCTTTAAAACAATATGATCTCTCTGTTAGATATGGTGAAAGATTTTTTGATGATGTTATTGGAGTTCAATTATCAGCAAATCTTGAGAATAAAATACGAAGCAACGAGCACATCAATGTTGGTTACGATCAGACCAAAAATCACCAGACAGACTATTTTATAAATAATCTTACCTTAGAATTCAACGATGAAGTTCGGAAAAGAAATGGGTTTAATATTCTCCTAGATGCAGAAACTCCCGATGGTGGAGTAGTTAAGTTTAGTACTTCTTATAACGCCACACGCAGAGATTATTTAACCTCAAACAGAGATTATCCCTTTACCGGACAGTCCTCTCAAACTGGTGGCGTATCCTATACTTATCGTGACAGGGTTCAGGATATAAAAACCTTCAGTACTGCTTTAACCGGTGAAAACAATATCTATGGATTCCGCGCCAATTGGGGTATATCATTTGCTCAGTCTACAACAAACTTTCCTTATGACTACGAACTGGATTTTGCTGAACCATTCCTGACAGGTACGGCCGGTATGAGAACAGCTGAGGAGTGGAGGGATCAACCCGAAAGACTAATACCATATGCTTACAATAACTTCTTAGCTGCAACATTAAGCGAAGGATTCTATCGTACACAGGATAATCTGGATAAAGATAAGGCAGTCTATCTCGATTTATTATATGATTATTACCTTAGTCATCAAATTACCGGCGAAGTAAAATTTGGCGGAAAATATAAATCTAAAACCAGAACTAATCGCAACAGTCAAACTTATTCACCCTACTACCTTGGAAGCTGGCGCGCTTATGAAAAACTAGAAGACGGCACAATTCAGGCTAAAGATCTAATGGGAACTTACTTCGAAGACTTCTTTTTAAGATATCAATCGAACCACACTTATAACACCCTGTCATTCCAGGAATTTTTAGATTCTACTCCCGATAGCAAAATGATTTTCGACAAATATGACCTTAACCCAATCATCAACAGAGATTTTCTTCGCCAATGGTATGACCTAAATAGATTTGGAACTAACAGTAGTGGAGTTAGCCCCGAATATAGTGATGATCCATCAGTGCAGGCTAATTCATACAATATTACAGAAGCAGTTACTTCCTTTTATGCAATGAATACTTTGAATATAGGGAACAGCATAACCTTTATTGCCGGTGTAAGAGTTGAATCTGAAGACAACTTTTATATTAACAAATACTCAAAAGGATCTTTTAGTGGTTTTCCTGTTCCAATTGGCATAACAAGAGATACCACTTCTTCTTACACTGAAACTATATGGCTGCCTAATTTCCATCTTAATATAAAAGCAACAGATTTTATGAATATTCGACTTGCTGCATACAAAGCGTTGGCTAGACCTGATTTTAATATGAGATTAAATACTTTCTTCGCCTGGAGGCCCTCATCCTCTTCAGGTAATAAACAGCTGTACCTTGGTAACCCAATACTTAAGACAGCACAAGCGTGGAACTTTGAAATTAACACTTCATTTTATGGCAATGATATCGGTCTAATCTCACTTTCTGCTTTTTATAAAGAAATTGACGACATGTATCATATGCTGAATGCGATCAACACGCAGGGTAATGCCCTTATTGATAATTTAAATCTGGCAGCAAGAACTCCACATATAGGAACCTACCAGCTTACAGTACCCTACAATTCTCCAAAGCCTTCTAAGGTCTGGGGATTTGAAATTGAACATCAAGTAAACTTAACATTTTTACCAGGCTTCCTGAAAAATTTTGTTCTCAGTTATAATGCTTCTATGGTTCGTTCAGAAACCTATTTAATTAGTGCCAGAACAGATACTACCTACGTAACTGTTCCTGGGTTCCCCTTTCCTTTGCCGGAATATAATGACAGGGCTGTTGAACTTAAGCAGCAATTAGAAAATCAGCCGAAATTTTATGGGAACATATCACTTGGTTACGAGGCAGAGGACTTTTCCATTAGGGTATCGATGTTTCATCAGTCAGAATACTACTCCTCATATTCTTCCAGCAGAAGAAGCGATAGAATTATCGGAAGTTATACCAGATTCGACCTGGCAGCTAAATACAACGTCACCAAGAATATTTCGGTACTGTTAAATATTGCCAACCTTACAAATATCCAGGAAGACAATTGGCTGGACAATCAAGTAAACCTGTATAAAATACTTCGTTCAAGTGAATACTATGGCTTAACAGCAGATTTGGGTGTCCGTATTGAACTATAAACGAAATTTAAAAAATAATTTCTTCATACACTATTAGCTAACTCAAACAACTTAGGAGGCTTCATGAAACAAAAAAGACAATTAATTACGGCAGTATTCCTTTTTATTCTCTGCGCAACCTTTTCGTACGGGCAGGACGTACTACGGCTTGTTCCATATGATGGAACACCTGAATCTTTTTTAATGACTCAGATTCTTGCTGATACAACAGCAACAGGAACAATGGTACCTGGTCGTATATACGAATTGGATGGTGGAGCAATTTATCTGAATACTGATCTTCTTTATGTTGATGCAGGTGAAACACTCCGCATGAGATCTTCGACAAATGAGAAACCGATTATTTACCAATATCCTACCGGCACAGGATCATCACCTCAGAACCCTCCAGGATATTTTGTTAGACTTAGAGGCGGAAACATTGAAATGACCGGTATTGCTCTTTCCGGTTTCTTTGAGCCAATTGACTCAAACTTTAACAATGTTCAGGGTAATATGATCCGCGTTGATAATGAAGGTTCTTCTGTAATACTTGATGATTGTCTCTTCACCAATATCAACGGACAGATAATCAGAACTGAAGCTCCAACAGTTTTACTTAGTGTTAAAAACTGCATCTTCGCTAATCTTGGTTCGTTGGGCAACTCAAATCTTGGCGCTGGTAAAGGCATTGACCTTCGTGCCACTTCATGTGAAACCTTAGAATTAGTAAACAATACTTTTGTTAATTATCAGGATCGTGTTGTTCGTCACTATAATTATGGAAATCCACTTGCAGGGACTGGTAATATTGAACATGGAACAATTGATCACAACACTTTTGTGAACGGCATGGGTTATCATGGACTTCTATCTCTTGGCAATATCGGAGAAGAAATGACAATAACAAATAACTTGTTCTATGATGCTTTTGCCCTTGGTGAAGATTCAACAGATGCAACTAGAGCTGCAGAATGGGGAAACACCGGCGAATTTTATCCAAACGGCAACAACAGAATAACATGGATATTTTCAGCCCCAAATGAAACTACTGCCTGGACTATCTCAAACAACTTTTATGCTATTTCTGATTCCGGACAGGCTTTTTTAGATGACTTTGGTTTTGAAGAAGGCTCCAAACTCTCTTGGCATATCAGCAGCCGCATAGGAGCTGACTCTGCAACCGCATTTACAAAAGTTAACATAACACTTGGCGCTATTCCAGCATTAATGACTAACATGATGCGATGGTACGAAAGCCCTAATGGTGGTGACAAAACCAAGAATACTCCTACCACACTTTGGGTAAGAGAACGCGATGATATGGATAGAAAAGCCTATAGTTACTTCATTGACGAAATGGATATTTCTTACGGAACAGAATCAGCAGCGTATACAGGCGCTCTGATGGGATACCCGGCAGGTAACTTGAACGCTTATCCTAATCTCATTTCAGATTGGGAAAATGGTGTTAATTTGAATTCCTGGTTAGTTTATGATGCCAGTGTTTTACCTTCTGCAACTGAAGGTTTAGGTGAAGGTCTGCTCGATATTTCTAAAAGAAGCGACGATTCACCGGGTGCTGGTTTAATCGAAGAAATTATTGATGATGGTGCGATAGCCGGAAATAAAGTACTTAAATATTTACATCCAGACGGAAAATTGACCCACCAATATGTATTTGATGATAACTATGCTGGTACCGCATTTACCATGATGGCTCGCATTAAAGGCGAGAACGATCCTGCATACGATCGTGCATTTGATATCAGATGGGATAATGGTAATATGGGTTTCAGAGATGAATTAAGAATATGGGCAGCCGATAGTACTATTGAGCTGGAAAAAGTGGATGTTAGAGTTGCAGTTGATATGGACTTATATGACTGGCATACATACAGAATAACAATGGATGGTGATTATTGTGCCGTTTACATTGATGAGAATCCTGTCGCTGTTGTTGAGGGAACAACAACTGCTACAACCACAAACAAGTATATTAAATTGGGGGATGGTTCTGGTGATGCAATAGGCGGATACCTTGACTGGTTCATACTCGATGTTTCCGGTGCTTACGCACCCGGTGAAGGTTTAGACCTTCCGGCAGGTCTTTATGTAGACGGCATTGTTGGTATCGATGATGATCAAAATGTACTTCCTGATGATTATAAATTAGCACAAAACTATCCTAATCCTTTCAATCCATCTACAACAATTTCATATTCAATTCCTGAAAGATCTGTTGTATCTCTAACAATTTACAACTCTATTGGTCAGGAAGTTGTAAGGTTGATTGACAATCAGGATTTCACTGCTGGTAATTATAATCTAAAATGGAACGCTAAAGATTCTAATGGTCATTCTCTATCAAGCGGTATTTACTTCTATCAATTACGTTCTAATGATGTTGTAAAAACCAAGAAAATGATTCTCTTGAAGTAATCTTAGATTACTTGTCATGCACTCCTTGTGAAAAACCGGCATTTAACACTGCCGGTTTTTTATTACCTAAAATTACCTTTAAGATATTTTGAGCTAATCAAACAACAAATTCATTTAACTCAATTAATAATGGGGGGGTAAAGAAGTTGAAATTCATCACTTGTTCCAAATCTTTCTTTTAATCTCTCTTCAACTTCAAGATAGTTCTTGTTCGCATACTTACTACTCATCAGTTTTAGCATTGAATACATCTGACTGCGTGGTTTCTCCCAGGGACTAATCATTTCATATTTCCATCCGGAACTATCCTCAACAAAAGGAAGAAGAAAATCAAAGGCGCTTTTAATATTTGCTCCGCTCTCAGATTTATAATTCCATAAATCAACATCAACAAATTCTCCAAGACGGGCAAGCATCATCATAGCTTTTAGGTTGTACACGGAGTAATCATAAGATTTAGTTCTTTCGAGTTCATAGGGCTGACTTCCATCTGACTTTATATGAGCTGTAATTCTCTTTTCAGGTACAGAAAGAAGAGTCTTTTTTGCTAACTCTTCTTCCCCAATCGTTAATGCCAGGTAAGTCACCTGAACGTCATACCACGTTCCATGATTATTATGCCAGTCACGTTCTTGCTGTCCTTTTTTACTGTTTTGCAACCAGATTAAATATTCCCGAAACCATTTTTTCAATTCATTATAATCATTTTGACTCCATGAGGGTGAGTGAGTAAGCATCTCAGAAATGTCCGCGATAATACCAATGTCCACAGTTTCGATAATTCCAAAATTCCTTCCTTCCTCTATTCCCTTTACTGCCTGAGCATATTCCAGATTCGGGTTCATTTTAGTCCATGGATCAAGAAACCAGACTCTGAGAAGCTTTGCCGCGTGTTCCGCATAAGCCTCATTGTCACTAAAATAATAGGCAAGTCCTAAAGATTTTACGGCTGCTTTTAATTTCACAAAATCCTTAACATCATAGCCATCATACTCGGGATTTCTTAATCCATCACGCCTGATGTAAGGTAATCCATCTTTCTTTGTTGTGTCCGGCCACCAATAAGGAGCAAGGCTCATATAATCATGCTTATCACCGCTTGGGGGCATATTCTCTTTTGTTGTAACTGAAAATGGTCCCACTTCAAGTGCCGAATTAGCCTTCTGAATTATGTTGTCATAGGCGCTAACGTACCTTACGTCATTCTCATGGATCTTTTCTTTAATAACCAGAAGGGAATCACTATCCCAAAATATTGTACTAGGATAATAACTCTTGAAAGTAGACTGATAACAACAGGAGCTAATAAAAATAACAATTAAAAACAGTGACATTTTTTTATAATTAATCATCTCTTCACCAGGTATTATTATCTATTTATTCCTCTAAACCATCATCATGATTGCTAAGATAATACTGAATTGGGGTTACAAATTCGCACTTTTTTGCTACTAGAAATTCTATTATTCTCCTAAACTCAAGGAATGCTTCTTCATTCCAGTATGGAGGATGACCTTGAATTATTATGTAGTCTTTATAAATTTCTTTCGAGGTTTCAAAATTTTCCATGAAATAATCGAAATCAACAACTCCGACCGCACTTTCCATATTAACTCTATTAGTAAGATTGATTATACCAGTTTCCCGATCAGGCGTCAACTCACCTAACAGCAGCACTTTTATATTTTCATTTTCACTCAATATTTGAAGAAAGTAAGAGTCAATGTGATTGTAGGGCGCCCCAAAAGTATGAGCTATTATTCCAAGCTTATCCTTAATTAAAATATTCGCAGAATCGAAATGAGTTTTCTGGAAATCATGAGGAGTACCTGAAAATTCCCAAGTACCCATTGGATTATTCCTGCTATGATCCAACCCGTGATTCCAGAATTCAAAAACTGGATCCCCATTTGTATCAGTAATATTTTTATAATTACTCAGGATAGCAATTTGGCTATCATCAACATTCTGCAACCTGCAAACGCCCCAGGAAGCTTTTACCGAGTTGGCAGCCAAATAATCAAAGACCGGCAAACATTTATCAAACAAAGCAGGAGTAGCTTGCAGATCATCAAGTTTCAAAATAATTTTCGGTTGAGCTGTCGTATTAACAACTATCATAGCAAGTAAAAATAAAATCTCAAATTGATATTTAATCATCAGTTAAACCTGACTTATTATTCAGTACGCAAAAATTATTTTGTTAAAACCATTTTTATTGCACTTACTTTATCATCCATTTCGGTGATGCAGAAATATACTCCGCTTGAAAAATTTTCCGCCTCAACATTAACAATGTGATGACCAGCAGACAAATGAACGTTACGATAAATATTCCTGACTTCTTCACCCAGAATATTAAGTATTTTCATATTCACTATTCCTGAAGAAGGCAAAAGCAATTCAATTTTTGTCGATGGATTAAAAGGATTTGGATAATTTTGAGTAACACTAAATTCACGTGGAATTTCTTCACCACTATTAACAGTGGAAGTATTCGGTAGCAAGGCACCTATTCCTTTCCAGTTTTTTAATAAACTCCAGATTGCCTCAGTCTCTGTGTAACCTTGAATAGTTACATTATCTACTGCTCCGGTACCCAGCCTGTCGTTAAGCTGTTGGAGATAAAGACTTGATGGTGCAACATGAACACCAAATGATTCCCAATAACCATTGCCTGTCTGCAAACTTCCTTTACATCCTATTCCCATATTTCTTCCACCTATGGGGCTGTCGATAGTGAATGAGCCAGTAACTGATCTGCAATTCCAGAATATCGTTTGGTTTCCGCTCCACCCGTGTCCTGTTCCCATTGTGCCTCTGTTCCAGACTCGCATTTCACCGCCTTGAATATTGTCGAACAAAGTTCCTGTAGCCCATCTGTGATGCGGACCAATATCGTTTTGGGTGTTTTCAGCAAAACAATGGAGGAATACGTTTGGTCCAGCCACCCTGGAACCCGTCACGTAATCATGCCTACCATGATCAGCATAACAACGCTGGAATAAATTACCATATCCGCTCCCAATGTAAAACGAGTATCTCCTGCTTCCGTCAATTATAGAAATTGGATTTATAAAAGCACACTCTTCAATAGTATTATAACACGAATTATTGTTGACCGAGACACAGGAGTATCCAAATCCATTTGCGGTAATATTTTTAATCCAACAGTTCCTGGTAAAATCCAAAGTAACCGCCGTCCAACCATGTTCTTCATCAGATGCTGAATTATACACGGATGAAATAAATAGATTTTCGACCCCGGAGTTTTCAATATAACCGGAGCTGTAATTTTTAAAGACTCGACCTCCACCGAAGTCAGCACTTATAGCATCAACGATGGGTAAATCGATAGTAATTTCATTTCCGTTTATAGCTACAATTTTTCTGGCATATTGGATAATATAATTTTCGGGTGTCCAGTCAGTTATTCCGGGTTCATTAAAGACCATGCCCAAAGTATCAACCCAATGTTGGTTAGGTGTGCGCTCGACAATGATATCATCGCCAATTGCAAAGAAGAGTGGATTAGCTACCTCGAAACTATACCTACCTACTCCAACATAATCGCTCGTAATTGGAATTAAGAATTCGCCAGCTTCAACACTCTGGAATTTATTTGAATAAGTGAGCTCGTTTTCCGTCCAGTCATCATATGGTGAAAAATATAGAGAATGAATAACATCCATCGTTCCATCTGTTTTGGCAAATAACATAAGCTTTGCTGAGTCAATTTCTGAAGGGATATTAGTAAGATCAAACTTCATAAATATTTCACGGTGATATTCTAAATTATCTGGTTGTGTTTTTAATCGAAGAAGAGGATCCTGCCCGAAATTTTCATTAGAGTGAGAGCCTCCCTGAATAAAAGTATCATCGTTTGGAAAAATTAATGCGGAAGTATCTATGCCATTTTCTCTGTAGAATATTTTAATCCCAGGAGGATTGGTTCCTTCCTTGCTGGAATATTGAACATAAGTACCGGAGTTAGATAAGAGAATAAAATTTACAGAACTGACACCTCTGTTTGAAGCGACAATATCTGAAACATCAAAATCCAACCAACTGGATGTGGATTCGGGATATTTTTCTTCGTCAACAAGAGTTCCATAAGTGTTTTCAAACAGGGCATTCTCTGATTGTTTTTCATCCCCCACAATATTTATTAGTGAATGCTGATACCTGGCTGAAGCCAATAGTTCTGTTCCGCCGTCCAATGCCGGACTTTGACCGGAACCCCGAAGAATTACGCCACTGTCTCTTATATATAATTTGCCATCGACCCGGAATAAGCCACGCTTTAATAGAATTGCCCCACGAATTCCCTCATTATTCATTGGAAGCTGACCGACAGAGTCGATCAGATTTTGAAGCCGCTCTCTCATATCAAGACCATCCAGAGCCTCAACTTCAACTACAGTCTGCACGGTAGGTATTTTTACACCTCCCTGCTTGTAACCGCAAAATGAATAATCCGGGATAATGTTATCTTCGTTTGATTCTCCATAATTGGCAAAGGGCGCATATTCAAGTTTTCCGGATAACATATAAACTATGGAACTTGATTGTCCTAAAAGCGGGCATGTGTATAAAAGAAGTGCAAGTGTCGAAATTCTAATAAGATGCATTTTATCCATAATTCTATTATCTCTTTTATCAGTCAATCAGGTTATAACTCTTTTGAGCTTCTTTCCTTTTGATTTTAGCACAAAACCAACAAGGGCTATAACTCCACCAGCGAACAAAAAACTTATCCGTCCGCTAAATTCATTTGGGATAAAGAGTAAGAGAATTATAAAACCCCCGTAAGCCAGGCACAAATTGCCAAGTATGTAAAGTTGTGATTTGTCATCTTCCAATGTTTCTGACGGATCAGTAATTACGGGCGTATCCATTTTTTCGTAGAAACGAGTTTCATTTTTCTTGTACTCTGTAGAGCTTCGGTGACTGAAGAATTTAGAAACCGCTATGTACCATGCCGAGCATATACCAACATTCAAAATCATACTTGTAAAAAAAAGATAATCCTTTGCCTCTTTTGGGCTAAATGGTGAATCCAGCCCAATGACTACCCGAACAATTTCCGGGTCGAGATAGTAATTAACATAAATGGAAACAGCAAAACCAACCAGTATTGTACTCCACGCGCTCCATGCGGGTGATTTTCTAATAATTAAGGCAAGGATGAGCGGAACAGCGTATGGAATATTTATAAAGGAGCTGAAAAGCTGCATAACATCGAATAGCCCGAACTCCTGAATATTTTCCACAAAGAGGGCTGCTGATATAACAAAGATTCCAAGCAAGGCAGTGGTAATTTTTCCAACGAAAAGTAATTCACTCTCGTCGGCATTTTTGCGTAAAATAGGGTGATAGAAATTCCTTACAAATATTCCGGCATTTTTATTCAATCCGCTATCCATCGAAGACATTGTTGCCGCAAAAATTCCACTAACCATTAAACCAATCATACCCATGGGCATTGTTCTTAATCCAATGGCTACAAACGCACCGTCACTAATTTTATTTCCTAAAGGGGCTAATTCTGAAATCACTGAAAGATCAGGATACAAAATCCTTGCAGCCATGGGGGGTATGAACCAAATTACCGGACCTACCAAAAACAAAATTGAGGCAAGCAGAGCTGCTTTGCGCGCGTGAATTGAATCTTTAGCACACAAATATCTGTATGAAAGTCCCAGACTATTGGTTGTGCAGAATTGTTTCAACATCGTTGCGAATATCCAGAGATAGACAATCTGGGGTCTCAGAATTGAAGTCCAGTCCAAGTGATTTTCGGGAAGTTTGCCCATGAATCCAATGGCTCCTTCAAGAAAGTTACCTCCTCCAACAGCTTGAATAGCCAGGAATGCCGCAACAATTGAGATGGGCATTAGAATTAAAACCTGCATAAAATCGGAAGCAACAACCGCCCATGAACCCCCAAGTGTAGCCATAATAATAACCACTACACCAACAAGTAGAATTGTAAGTATAAGATCCATTCCGAATACTACTGATACAAATTTACTTATGGCATTTAACCATATACCGGCATAGAAGACACCAATAGGAAGAGAGAGCCAGGTAAAAAACTGTTCGTTGTTTCGCCCAAATCTCTCTCGAACTGCCTCCATAGCTGTAACGACGCGCATCTGCCTGAATCGTGGGGCGCTCCATAAATAATTAAAAAAGTAACCGACGGCATTTCCCCAATAGAGAACCAGAATTAAAGTCCCGTCCTCGTATGCTTTGCTTCCGGCACCTGTAAATGTCCACGCACTAAATTGTGTCATAAATGCCGTAGCGCCAACAAGCCACCATAGCATCTTGCCGCCGCCGCGAAAAAAATCAGAGGAATTTTTATTGAAGTTTCTAAATACCCAGCCAATAGCCGCCATGAAAACGAAATAGAAAACAATTACGATATAATCGTAAACACTCATGTTTACTGAGCACACTCAATTATTTCATTCTTACCGTATTTCCTTTTTATTATTCTCGCCTTCCAGTAGAGAAGCCCGCCAACACCTGCTATAATACTACCAGTAAAAAGGAAGCATAATCTACCAACAAGTTCATTAGGTATAAACATCATTAAAATGATGAAACTCCCGTAAGGTACGCATAGTCTTGCCAGAGCTTTCAACTGTCCAATATCAGCATCCTTTGTTGCCGCCGGATCAGTGTATACCGGAGTATTCATTTGCTCAAAGAATTTCTCTTCTTCCACATATTCTTTCTTTGAGAAGAATTTAGCATAAAGCGTGATCGTTAAAAACCAAATCGATGTTATTGTAATATTGAAGAATGTCGTTACTAATAAAAGATAATCGCCATACTCACGTGTGGTTATGGGTATTACCATTCCAACAAACTCTGCAAAGTCACTTGGGTTTAGACCAAACTTTACATATAACGAAGACAACATGCCAACAAGAACAGTACTCCAACCAATCCATTTGGGAGTTTTCTTAAAGATTAGTCCCCATATCAATGGTACTACAAATGGAATGGCAACCATAGAAGAGAACAACTGCATAACATCGAACAATCCGAAGACCTGGATATTCTCAATAAAGAGAGCTGATATTATAACAAGGATTCCAAAAAAAACTGACATCATTCTCCCAACAAAAACATACTCACTTTCAGGAGCGTTTTGCCTTAGTATCGGTTTATAGAAATTACGGATAAAGATGCCGGCATTTTTATTTAAGCCGCTATCCATGGAAGATATGGTTGCGGCAAATATAGCACTTACCATTAGACCAATCATTCCCATGGGCATTGTTTCCAGCCCAATGGCAACATAAGCACCTTCGGAAATATGACTTCCTAATGAGCGAAGCTCAGGTATAACAGAAAGATCAGGATATAAAATTGCAGCCGCCATTGGTGGAATAAACCAAATAATCGGTCCGATAAAGAACAGTACTGCCGCCAATAATCCGGCTCGTCTGGCATTCTTTGAATCCTTGGAATAAAGAAAACGATATGAATCCGCCAGGTTATTAGTGGTACAGAACTGCTTAAGAATCATAGCAAAGACCCAGAGATATACAATTTCCGGTCTTATAATTTCTGTCCAGTTTAAATGATTCGCCGGAAGTTTATCCATGAAAGAAAATGCTCCCTCAAAAAAATCTCCTCCACCTACAGCACGTATTGCCAGAAACGCAGCAACCAAAGAAAGGGGCATTAATATCATCACCTGCATAAAATCGGAAGCAACCACTGCCCAGGATCCGCCCAAAGAAGCAACAAAAAGAACCACCAGTCCAACCACCACTATCGTTAAGTAAAGATCCATACCAAAAACAACGGAGACAAAACTACTGATGGCATTAAGCCAGATGCCGGCATAAAATATTCCGATAGGTAGTGAAATCCAGGTGAAGAATTGCTCATTCCCTTTTCCAAATCTATCTCTAATTGCTTCCATTGGTGTTACAGATCTGGTCTGTCTGAATTTTGCACCTGACCATAAAAAGGTAAAAAAGTACCCAATTCCATTGGCAAAGAAAATAACCATTACCAGAGTACCATCAAGATATGCTTTGCTAGCCGCACCGATAAACGTCCACGCGCTGAACTGCGTCATAAAAGCCGTTGCACCAACAAGCCACCATAACATTGTACCGCCACCTCTAAAGAAGTCACTGGAATCCTTACTGAATTTTCTAAAAATAAATCCAAGCGAGGATACGAACAACAGATAACATGCTACAACTATATAATCATAAACTGACATTTATAACTCCTTTATCGGTATTAAAAGAGAACACATACTCTAATACTTAGTTTGAACAATGCACTCTTTTTCAGAACTCAATTACTCTCTTCAACCTTTCCATCTTTATATAAAACCATCTTTTTTGTTTTCAACTTATCTACTCTTGCTAATACTATTTCGCCGGAGAAAACTTCTTTGTTCAATTCAACCCGACATTTAGAGACGTCTCCAATTTGGAGGAATACTTCCTCCCCATCATAAAATGTTATTCTAATCTGATTTTCATTTACTTTGAATTCTTTAACATATTCATTCATCTCTTCAATAGAATTTTGACTCGCTCTGCCGCATACCATGGAGCTAAGAATAAATTTGCTTTCTTGACCATTTTCAAATGAGAGGTATGGGACAACACTATTTTTGTATCTTACATTTGATCCGTTAATATCTTCGTTGAATGGAGTTGCTTTGTGATGATGGGAATACCCATGTAAATTTTTAATATAGCTTAGCTTCTGTTCTGTGAATGCTATTTCAGAAGAATCTGATGAGGCAGTTTTAACCTCGCCTTCATCATAACCCAGTGGATATCCTCCCTCTTTAAACACTAGCGAATTATTCGTCTCAACAAGATGAACGTTGATCATAAAATCATCTTTTACAATTATGGAAGTATGTATTGTACAATAAGGATCGACTTCAAAAATTGGATATTTGGAAGCCGCAAAGTCTTGTATGCAGTAAAGGTTTTCCATCTCCCATCTTTGTTTGAAGTTGATACCATCGATTGAGAATTGAAGGATATTATCGCAATTGAAATTATTATATATTTTTCTGGACTCGTAACTGAAAATTGATGAGTAGGCAAATTTTGTATACTTATCATTGTACTCGGGACTATCATGATAAGATTTTTGATTGATCAACTGGACATGTCCAGTTTTTTTATCCCCTAACAGCAGAAGCCCCGCATCTTTTATTGGTTTAGAAAAGGACTCCTTATGAATTGGTAATTCTTCTTCTTTTGCTTTCCAAAAAGAGTCAGAGCTATTTATCAATAGAATATTAAAAGCTTTGGTTGCCCAGTAGGGTGAACCTCCGCAGGAATAGTGTTCCAACATTTCCGCGCAAGGTTTCAGATAACCTAATGAAAGATGTCCGGCATCCGTAAGTATTTCATTACTAAAGAAAAAATTCATAACAGAATTCGTAATGGTTTTTACTTCGCCATCAGACAAATCGAGACAGCCGAGATGTTTGCCAAGAACAATCGGGGCAAGATAACCAAATCGATAGATCATGGAACGACCAAAACATGGAGTGCTGCCATCGCCCGAGACAAAGTATTTGAAATCATTGGCGAACTTTCTGGTTCTATCTTTGTGCAGAGAGGCAATATCAGGTTTTGAATCACCATCAATCATCACCCATAAGAGGTAATAATATAAAAATCCCCAGGAATTGTAATAATCAATCCGGTTTAATTTGCCGTCTCTGTACCATCCGCCTCCTATGTACATATCATCGCAGGCTTTTAGATTTATATCTATCTGATTTTGTTCATAAGGCATTCCAAGTTTTTTTAACACCGAATTCGTGATCACATTAAAAAGGAGCCAGTTGTTCTGATGGTATTTTACTGTAGTACATTGAAACAAATAATTCCCAACCTGCTGTTTTTCTTCGGGTGTAAACTTATCCCAGATTAATTCCTTAGAGAGATAGATACCCCATGACAGCGCAGCCATTTCTACCAGGTGCTGCGCGTAGTCTACTATATCACCCCAGTATTCAGGATGTTTTGGATTCGTCCCGGCTAATATTCCCTTTCTATAAAACTCGGCAACATTATATTCTTTATTGTCATAGGTATATTGACCGTTAGAACTGCTGTTTAACCAGGGGCCTGACATTATCATGGATCGAGAGAACCCTTCAAGTTCATCCGCCAGTAATCCGTGGTGGCTCCGTGGACCGGGTATCCGTTGCCTGGCTTTATCTTCAGAGGCGCTATTTATTATCCCTCTCATCAAAACCATGAAAGTTTCGTTCCAATGATTTCGAGTCCAACCAGTGTGAGGTGACAAATCAAAATCGTAAGGGGTTTTGAAGATAAGTTTTTGCATCCTATTTTGACTCCCTCAAGTTGAAGGGATCGTAATTTGAGAGTGGCCATTTAGCCATAGGTTCAATATCACCAAACAAAACGCCTTTTGTTGTTCGTAACCCCTCCGGTGTTAAGTTAAGATTGAGTACAATTGACTTGGCTGATGGAATCATACCGCCAAACTCTTTTATACAGTATGGAGTATTAGTTAGCAATAAAACCGGATAGCCTTTATCGATAAGCGTTTTCACATACTCATGCGGTTTTGAGGATCTATCGTAAAAGTTTGTACAGATAATCAAATTGTAATCTGATCTTTCAACAAACTCCAGAACATTCTTTTCTTCTTTTTCATTAAACCCAAAACTAGTTTCGAAACATTGCAGAGCAGGAAAATCTTCTTCCATCACTTGAGTAAATAAGGCAGGATGGTCATAAAGATCGTTTGGTGATTTAACAGAATTTTGCTGATTGATCAACAATACCCTTTTGCTCTTGTCAAGAGGAAGAGAGTTCAATTCATCCTTAACTACCATAATTGCTTTTTGAGCTGCTTCTTTGCTAACGTTAACGACAAATTTATCTCTTATAGGTTCGGATGCTTTTGAAGCATCAACCTTTCCCATATTCTCAAATAGTCCGTATTGTTTTTTTATTCTAAGAATTCTGCGCACCTTATCATCAAGCTCTTCTGATTTTATTTTTCCATCCTCAACCCATTTCTGAATTGTATAGAACATTTCGCCGCGCCATTTGTTTTCTGCTTTCATCAGAATAATATCTGCCCCCGCATCAAGAGCACGGGCACATGATTCGCCAATACCATACCTGTCAATTAATGCTCCCATGGTAATACTGTCAGTTGTTATTAATCCCTCAAACCCAAGTTGATCTCTTAAAATACCGGTGACAACCTTACGTGAAACAGTTGAAATTCTATCAGGATCTATATGAGGGTAGATACAGTGAGCAACCATTATGGAATCAATGCCTGCTGCAATTAATTTTTTGTAGGGATATAACTCAATATCATTAAAACGTTTTTCATCAACCGTTAAGGTGGGACATGCATGATGCGCGTCTGTTGCTGAATCGCCTCTTCCTGGGAAATGTTTTGCCGCTGCAATAACACCCTCTTCTTTATAACCTTTTAACATTGCAATAGCGTATTCTGCAACTAATTCCGGATCATCACCAAATGCCCGTCTTCCAATTTCGGGGTTGTACGGATTAATGTTAACATCAACAACCGGAGAATGAATCATATCAAGACCTGCAGCTTTCATTTGCTTAGCAGTAGCTTTTGCAACCCGATAAGCAAGATCTAAATCGCCCGATGCTGCCAGACCCATATTAGAAGGAAACTGAACCACGCCGCCTCTGGCGTAATCTTTACTTGTATCCCCTTCCTGATCAATAACCATATGAAGAGGAATTTCAGGATCTCTTTCTGCTGCGAGTTTTCTGAGATCGTTCATCAATTCGGCGTACTGTTCCGGTGAACAATAAGGTGGCAATCCCTCCCCGGCAATTTTTTGCATTGAGGGAGAAAAATCTTCACCTAATATTTGCTGCTTCGCTTTCTCATCGCTAAAATACCTGAACATTCGTGCAAATCCTGAGTGCCGGATGCCACTGCAATGATACCTTAAAATTGCCTCCTTAAGGTCATTGGTAATAACAGTCCCGGACATTCCAACCACCACACACTGTCCAATCTTCTGTTCAAGTGTCATTTTTCCTAATAAATCTTCTATCCATTGTTCTTTTTGCATGTTACTATCCCTTAATTTTCATATCAAATTTCAAATTGAGTTTTTAAGAGATGGAGCGACGAAAAGCGCTATCATCATTTCAACTGAACAGTCTAAACTGTTTTTAGTGATTTGAAAAAGGCTGGTATTACTAATCTTTAACCACGCCTTTTTCAAATCAGAAAGTTGGAGTATCTTATTTTAGCAGAACCATTTTTCTCGACTGTACAAAATCATTTGCATGAATTGTATAGACATACACACCACTTGATAAATTAGCAGCATCGAAAGAATAGTTATAGGAACCGGCACTCAACTCTTCGTTAACTAATTGAGCAACCTGCTGACCCAGTACGTTATAGACAGTAAGTTGAACTATTCCGGAATTTGGAATACTGAATTTGATATCCGTAGTTGGATTGAACGGGTTTGGATAGTTTTGTTCCAACTTGTAGTTTGTTGGCAATCCATTTTCACTTTCAAGTGCTGTAAGATCAATGCCCTGATCCCATAATGTTTTCAATTCAGGATACCAATTAAGATCACCTACTGGATATCTTAAGTCTCCAGCCATATAAGCTGCAGCATCTGTTCCGTAACTCATATCCACATCTTCAGGAGCTAAAACTTCGGTGCGGGTTGTAAAACCAGTATTAGACCAATTTGTACCGCCAGCTATATAATTTGCAATTTCCGCAACCAGACTATCAAGGCTAGGTGGTCTGACAAATGTAAGCTCTTCTTCGCTAACAGCATCTTCAAGAGTAATTAAGTCTAACCATTGTTGATTGAACATTGGAGCTTGTTGAACTGAATCTGGATTTGCAGCAAATAGATCGGTAAAACGACTTTCAGTAAATACAACATTATTTCTCATATCAATTGTTGAATTTAACGTGTCAGTTCCTGTAATAGTAAAAATGCATATAGCCTCAGGTTCCAGATAATCAATTTCATCAGTTCTATTTGAAAGTGTATCAGTTCCTAATAAGCCAACATTTGCAACTATATTGTTTGTAAAAACTAATTCTCTTGTCGTTCTAAATTGGAAAGGAGGTCTGTAACCAACATTACCATAGAAAGTATTATGATCGAACTCAACATAGTTTAATATGCCAGGAGCGCCCATGTTACGTATAAATCTGTCATTACAGTTTAGGAAAGTATTGTTTACAACAACTAAAGAGTCTACACTTGAACCACGAGTATCAAGAAATCTTCCATTATCAATTCTATCTTCTCTTCCATCCCACAAATGAAGATTGTTAGAATAAAAAACTTTACATCCAACAAAGGTATTAAGATCAATAGTTCTTAACCAATATCTTTCAAAAGCACAGCCGTCAACAGTAAGCTTTAAATCGTCAGCGCCAAATCTAATTGCGCGACCTGTAGCAATTGTGCGTAATTCGCCACGCGAACCATTGAAATGAAGATTTTCTAAGGTAAGGTCAGCAACAAACTGAATATCCGGATCTCCTGCATAGGCACCAAGATCGTTTGGAATTTGCTGAAGTAATGGGCGTTTGCCACTACCTTCACTTGCACGGATAGTAATTGGCACATTCACATCCAATCTGCCTTGAAACAAGTAAACGCTATCTCTCTGGAGAACAAAGATATCACCTGCAGCAGCGCCTGCTATTGCTGTGCTGATTGCATTAATGTCAGTACTGACGTTAATGATGTTTTGTGAAAAGTTATAGCCTGAAAAACAAATTACAGCTATGATAGAACTTAGAAAAAATTTCCTCATGCTAAGCCTCCTTAAATAATTGATATTGATTATTGGTTAACTAAACTAAATTTTTATTTAGCTCAATCACATTTTTACTTGAATTCCCAATTCTACCGATCTTCCATAATCCTGAATTGCCGTCTGTAAATATTCAAAAGCCTGATAGGTATCATCTGTTCTATTATTTACATTAACAATATTTGCGAAGATGATTATGTTCTCAGCTATTTGTTGTTTGAGAGAAATATCCCATCTAACAAAACCGGCATTGTAGGTATCCAATAATTCTGCTGAACCAATATTATTCACGCTGCCATCCTGATAGAACATTGAAACTCTTGCTGAGAAGTCACTCAGATCATACCCCAATGATAGATTAATAATTTGATTTGCCTGTCCGGGGATATTCCCCTCTCTTAACCCTTTGTTATAGTTAAAAACCACATATGGCGGAGTGTTAATTCTGCTGGTTGTTACACCATAATAAGGGAAATGTGTAGAAGAATAAATTCGAGCATAATTAAATCCGATTACTATTCCTTTGAGAAAATCAGGTACCGGATATAATTGGAAATTTGTCTGCAATTCAAACTCGAAACCTTTTACCGTCGATTCAGGTAAATTTATTGGTGTCCTTAAAGTGTTTCTTGTGTAAAGATTATTTATACCAAATTGATTATTCGCCAAAGGTGGGATCCCAAATTCCGGAAGTCCCTCGGTAACCAAATCCTGTGTTACATTGGTAGTATAAATAGCTGAAATGTCTTTTATATCTTTATAGAAGTACCCAAAAGAAACGAATCCAAGTGTTGGTTCATAGAATGACAGATACGCATCGTAGTTATTTGAGCGAGCGGGTTTCAGATCACTGTTGCCCTTATAAACATTCGTTGCACCAAAGTTATTCAACGATTGAGATGGGATTAAATAGTTATAATCAGGTCTGGATAAGGTCCGTGTATAAGAGAGTCTAATATCAAACCATTCTGTTGGTTTTACTCTTAAATGAATCATGGGAAGTAAATCATTATATTTTACTGTTGATGTAGTGTCACTTATAATGAAATCATTATCATTCGGGGTTGGCGCATTACTTACTAAACTTACAAATGTGTTCCCAAAATATTTATTATTAACCGCCTCGAACCGTAGACCTGGAATAAATGTAATTAGAGTACCAAAATTAAATCTCGGCATAAAGTAAGCTGCTGATACATTTTCTTCAGCTTTGTAATTCGGGATGCCCGCGGAGGTTCCAACAGAACTTCTATAGGCGTAAAATTTACTGTTTACATATCTCGCAGAAGAGGAATATTCATCATAAAATGATCTATTGCTCCCTGCATCGAGTATAAGACCAAGTTCAGCTCTGCCATCCAAAAAATTACTAGGGGTGTAATCAGGATCAAGAAAATCTTCGGCGTTTAATTTGCCCGCCTGCCCTGGCTGTGTTAATAAGTATGCCCAAAATTGAGCTTCTTCATATCGCCTTTCTCTATTGATATGTTTAAGCTTTCCACCAAATTTAATATATCCATTAATATCAGAACCAAAATTAAAATGATATTTAAAATTTAGCTGCCCCGTATAATTTCTTTCCTGCACATCTTCTTTCATGAATTGTGTAGTATAAAGAGGAGCTGTACTGTCAACACCAACAAATTTATAATAATCAAGCGCGTTTTGTTCCTTTGATACATCATTAGCATTTGGGAAATCAGGCGTTTCATTAAATCGCATCCAGTGGTCGAATGGACGTTCATTTCTGGAATATGAGAACGAAGCTGACCAGTCAGTTTCGAATTGCCCAAACGTGTGCTCGCCTCTTAATGTATTAACGTAGGATTGAAGTGATCTTTCCGTTTCCCTGATCTGTATTGTTCCTGTTGCTGCATCAACATCCAGGGAGCGTTGTCTGTCTTCAATATCACGCGTAGTTTTACTTAAAAAACTACTAAGCATTATGTAACCGTTCCCAATATTGTAATCCAGGATTAAGTTACCGCCAATTCTTTTGCGATTTTCCAGTCGATCGGTAACTTGCGAATTATTAATGCGAATATGCGTCACATCATCTATAGTAGCCCCTACTATATAACTGCCGCTGAAAAAATCTGTACTCCTGTCTCTGTCCTCATAATTGACAGATAGCTGTACACCGAGGTTTCCATCTACATAACGATTACTATACTTACCGAACATGGAATATTGATTGAAATTGTTTTCTAGCCCGTTATAAAATCCAAACATACGGGCAATTGCAACCGGACTATCAGAAGCTTTGCCAGTCTGCAGATTTACTGTTCCACCAATAGCCTCACCATCCATATCAGCGGTTGGTGATTTATATAATTCAATGCCCTTTAGATTTTCCTGAGCAATTCCGCTTAAGTTTGTTCCTCTCTCCTGGGCGCCGGTTGAAGCCATATCAACTCCGTCAACAGTTACTTTACTGTACTTAGCTGATAAACCTCTCACAACAACTGATGATCCTTCGCCTCCATCTCTGTTAATAGAAACACCAGGCAGCCTTGATACTGATTCCGCAACATTAGCATCAGGGAACTCAAGCATTTTATCGGAAGAAACCACATTTACTAACTGCTCTGAGGAAAGTTGTTGATTTATCGCAGCAACTTGTCCCGTTCTTTGAGCAGAGACTACAATCTCACTACCAAACTCTAAAACATCAGAGTCGAGCAGAATTTCCTCATATAAACCGATACCCTCAGTCAAGAAGATATCTATAGTTTTTGTTTTATAACCCAGGTAAGAAACGCGTAATTCTTTGCTTTCGATAGGAGTGTGAAAAATGGTGAATTCACCGTTTATATCTGTCGCGGCCCCAATAGAAGTACCAACCACTATTAAATTGGCTCCAATTATTGGTTCGTTTGTTTGGGAATCTTTAACTTTTCCCGTAATTCTGGCATTCTGTGCATTGGAATGACTATGACCAATTAAAAATAAAATTATTAATAACAACCGGAAATTTGTCCTAAATTTCATTGAGAAGTTCTCCCTATATCCCAAAATCAATTTTATTGAAAGCAATTCGAAAAAATAACACTCTGCATTTACAATTTTTTAAGGAACGTATTAATCACGGTGAGAAATTAAGCCTCTATCCAACTAATACCAAGATATTACATGAGAATAACTGTTATTAACATGTTTATAACTAAATATCGTGTCTGCATCTTCTATTTCCTTAAATGTGTTGCAACTAAAACTGTTAATACCGATATTAAAAATATTATTCTTGTAAAATATTGCAGAGAAGAATGTCAGAAACAATGATCCCCACCGAAAAGAAACTTGAAGTATTGAAGAATCTTCTTGAAAGCCAGGAATTTCAATCAAGCAAGTACAAAAAACTTATTGAATATCTTGTAAATGCTAATATTAACGGGGAAGAGTTAAAAGAGACAACTATTGCTATTGACTGCTTTGATAAGGACTCTTCATTTAATCCGGCTATTGATTCCAGTGTTAGAGTATATTTAAGCAATCTGCGTAAAAAACTTGAACATTATTATTTGACAGATGGCAAAAAGGATGGATTAAAGCTACGGATACCAAAAGGTCATTATCAAATTGAATTTATTACTATCGATCCTGTATGTGAACCTGGGAATCACATCTTTTATAAAAGAGGCTTCTTTCTTTCAATTACACTGCTTATTATCTTTTTGGGATTTGCATTTTTAAAGGGATCTTTCTTTTCCAGATTACCTGCAAATTTAATACCGAAGAGTGATGAAATATGGACTGATTTTTTGACCAGTGAAACAAAAACAATAATAGTTCTTGGTGATTATTTTTTCTTCTCGATGCCCTATGCTGAAGGAAGGCAAAGTTATATAAGAGATATTGAAATTAACTCAAAAGCAGACCTGGACAAATTTCTTCTTGAGAATCCATCTTATAGTGAAAAGATGACTCCAACTTATCATACATGGCTGGAAGAAAATTACCCCTATTGCCTGGCGAAAATACTTCCATCATTTGCTTTTTCGGAAACTAACTACGAAATCAAATTGTCTTCAGAAATTCAACTTGCTGATTTGCAAAAATACAACATCATCTATATTGGTCCCTATAAATGTCTTAATCTGCTATCAAATATTACAGAAAATCTTAATTTCAGTTACCATCTACATCAGGGTTCAAGTTCTCTTAACTTCCATGAAATTGAATCAGGTGTTGATCATGTTTACGACTGGAAAACCAACCCCCAAACCAATGGCAGGAATGATTTTTCTATAGTTTTAAAAGTCCCGGGGCCAAACAAAAATAAATTTATGTTCTTCATTTCTGAGCATGATTTTGGAAATATTAGTTCTGTAAAATACTTTAGTAATGCATTAAAGCTGCAGGAGTTTGAAAAGGATTTATCATCTGCTCATTTCGAAGCATTATTTGAAGTAACTGGAATTATCAGAACAGATTTCACCATAAAAATGCTTCACCGTAATGAATTACAATCTGATTTTAAAGTTAATTTTGGCGAATAAGGCTAATATTTCCTTAAACTTTATTTCCCCATGTAGGGTTTTCCGGTAGACTATTCTCAAACTCCGCGAGTAACTGATCTTCATATTCGCCTTTGTACTTTTCATTTCTGAAAAATTCAAGAGCCTCATTGTATAGTCGTTGCCAGGATTTTTCTTCACTGCCTGGAATGATTGGATAAAACAACACACCATTATCTTTTGCGGCTATTAAATCTCCCGGGGCATCTCCTATCATTAAAATTCTCTCCGGTAAATACTTGCCAACCGCAGCATACTTTATATGTTCTGATTTTGTACCATATTCCTGACCAGCAATGAGTTTAATTTTCTCATCAATACCATGTTGCTTCCATTCACGTTCAAGGGCCTCAAGAGGAGTTTGAGAAACAACAATGATATCAGAAAACTGGCTCATTTTTAAAAGCGAATCAGCAACTAAAGGGAAAGGAGGCAAGTCTGTTACCATTCGTTCTACTGCATTATTTACGCCCATAGACCACATGAGGGCTTTTTCCAAAACAGAATCCTCTATTGTTTCCAGATATTTAATCAGAGCCGGATTACCCAGTTTGCTTTCGGCTTCCACCCAGTTTATTAAGCTACTAAGATTGAGTAAATTTACTTTACGGTCTCGAACCTCATTTCTTTCACTAAGTAATTCAAAAGTCCTTATCACTGCTTTGAATCTATTTACGCCACGGGTTTTTGAGTAAAGATTTACAAATTCCCAGGTTTCTCTCGCGTATTTTGATATCTGCTGAAGTTCAAAGTGCTTAATAAATTCGGGACAAAAACATTCTTTATGCTTTATTTCCATGGAATCAAACACACATCCATCAGAATCTATTCCCACAAAAAAATCTTTATCTGCTTTTAGATCTGAGAGAATTTCACTCGCATTGTTCATCTTTTTGACTCCCCAATAATTTGAATGCTTTTAACAATGTCATTTATTTTTTTAGAGTTTATAGGCTTTTTTAACAAGTCCATTTGTAAGTTCGTATGCCAACATTTCTGCTTCCTCAATAGTTATCTGACTGGTCAGCACTAATTCAGCCAAAAAATTACAATCCATCCTGCGGGATAAATCGTGTCTTGCTGGTATGGAGAGAAATGCTCTTGTATCATCGTTAAATCCTGCCGTATTAAAAAAACCTGCTGTTTCAGTAACTGATTTGCGATATCTTGTCATCCCCTGAATGCTGTCATGGAACCACCAGGCAGGACCAAGTTTAAGGGCAGGATAATGCCCAGCCAATGGTGCAAGTTCTCTGGAATAGGTGCTTTCATCCATAGTGAATAATATTAAGGTAAAATTTTTGTTGTTACCATACTTATTAAGTAGTTGATAAAGGTTATTAGTAAACTCCGTCTTTACTGGTAAATCAGCTCCTTTATCCCACCCGTATTTTTCGAATAATGGAAAGTTATGATTTCTGAAACAGCCGGCATGCAATTGCATAACCAAACCATCCTCACAGCTCATCCTTGCCATCTCCATTAGCATGTGTCCCTGAAATAACTTCTCTTCTTCCTTACTAACACAATCTTTTAGGGCTTTATTAAAAATAATTTCTACCGCCTCATGTGTTAGACTGCCTGTGTAGGGTTCTTCTATTCCATGATCTGTGGCAACAGCACCATGAGATTTGAAATATTCACGTTGTTTTTCTAAGGCACAAATAAATCGGTTGAAATTGTTTATCTCGCTCTTTGTTACGCTACTAAGTTTTTCTAATTCATTTTTCCATTCTTTAGAACTTATTTGAAATAATTTATCAGGGCGGAAAGATGGAATAATCTTAAAATCTAATTTTGATTTTAAAATTTTACTATGTGTATCTAAGCTGTCATACGCGGGGTCGGTGGTTGTAATTAAATTGATATTGAATTCCTTCATTAGTTTTGAAGGAACAAAACTGTCTTCCTCAATTTTTTCCGAAATTTTGTCGTAGAGTTTTTGAGCATTACTCCCATTAAGTCTCTCCTCAAATCCAAAAATTTTCGAGAACTCATAAGTCAACCAGCAACCTGAAGGAGTGCCCAGAAACAAATGGAAATTATCTCCGAGTATTTGCCAGATTTCTCTTTTCTCATCTTCAGTTAATATTTTCGGATTATTATCTATTCCTAAATCGGCAAGGTCTATGCCTTGAGAATACAACATTCTAAAGACATAATGATCAGGAGTAATGAATAGCTCAACAGGGTCTCCGAATTTGAACTCAGGGAGAAAAATAGCGGGATCTATATGACCATGCGGCGAGATAATTGGTAACTCGCTTATTTTATTGAATAATTCATTAGCCACAAACTTCAGCTCACTGCCCGGGCCAAAATATCTATCATCACTTAAAATTGGCATAATGCTCCTTTATCCTGTACCTGAAGGAATTAATTAAATAGAATTGAGAAACAAAATAGTTTGAATATGGATGAAACAGAAGATTTTACGAGAGAATAACTGTTATTAACATGTTTATTACTACGGGATAAACTGAGGTATTTTTCATTTTAGGGACTTACTGTAGTCATATCGTGAGGAAAACAACCTCATTTGAATAGATAATAATTTTTAAAAAAACAAAGCTCAATTGACGAAACAATTGAGCTTGAAATGTTTTGCAGAGAGTAAGGAAACTGCTTACTCAAAGAATAATGCTCATTAATAAGTTTTCAAGATCAAAAAATAACCAGTGAATTCTCCAAAATTTGTTTTGAATAACTTGCGTAAATTTTGAGAACGACTAATATTATTTTCAGCTTTTCTTGCCCAATAAAATTTCAAACGGGTTCAACAATGGCTATTCATAACGAAGATTATCAACCGGGTTATTCATTGCAGCACTTGTAGTTATGAATATAACTGTCAACATCGCAATAAACAGAGCAGTTATACCAGCAAGAATGTAAAAGCCAAGATGAAGGTCTATTCGCACAGTAAAATCCTGCAGCCATGATGTTAGTAAATAGTGAGCAATCGGCCAGGCAATTATATTTGAGATCAGTACCCAGACAAGGTAGTCTTTCAGTAAAAGAATATTTATCCCCGAAACTGAACCACCAAGTACTTTCCTGATACCAATTTCTTTTGTACGCTTTGATACCGCGAACATAGTAACAGCAAAAAGTCCCATTACAGACAAGGATATTGACAATAGAGCTGAGTATATTAGTAGCATATTATTTATTTCGTCATTGCGGTACATTTCACCGAACAATTCATCGATAAATGAATAATCAAAAACAAAACCTGGCGAGAATTCCTTAGCGGTCTCTTCAATAAAATTCAATGTCTCCTTCACATTGGCGGAATTAATCTTTGCAGTAATTGTAACAATGCGATCGGAATAATTGCTTAGGGCTAGTGGTTCAATATTGTTTTCAAATGATGAATAGTGAAAATCCTTAATAACCCCGATGATCCTCATTTTTCGCCCATTATATTCAAGCTCTCGTTCAAGGGCTTCTTCTGGAGATAAATTCATCATCTTTACAAATTTTTCATTCAAGATAACGGTTTCCCGATCAGACTGTGAATTCTTTTGAAAAGCCCTCCCGGCTAAAAGTTTCATCCCGTATGTTTCAATATACCCTGGCTGAACACGATTTTCACTAAATCCAATATTACCTCCTATAACACCAGTAATTTTTCCAAGCTGCCCGCTCCTTCCCTTTCCAGGAATACTCTGAGAAGCTGCAACAGAAATAATATCAGAATTTTCTTCCAGTTTATTCTTCAGAGAGATATACTTTTCTGAATCTGCAAAAGAAAAATAGACCTGCTGTTCGGAATCAAATCCAAGATCCTGCTGCTTTAAGAATTTGATCTGTGAATAAATAACGGTTATTGATACAATCAGAGTAATTACTATAGCAAACTGGACTATTACTGTTGCTGGCAATAATCTATTTATTTTTCCACCGCCAGACTTGTTCTTTAGAATGTTAACACATTTCATTCGTGATATTCTCAGTGCCGGAAAGATAGCAGAGGAAAAAGCAACCAATAATGAAAGAGCCAATATTCCGATTGCTATCCAGTGAAATGATTTGTAATAAACATCAAGGTTACGATCGATCAATTTTCCAAAATTGGATAACGTGAGCAGGATAACGATAAGGCTAATTATGAACGAGACAAAAGCAATCAATGTGGCCTCGCTGATAAACTGAGCTAAAATCGAATTCCTTTGTGCACCCACAACTTTTCTTACGGCAATTTCATTGAATCTATTCTGGAACTTGGCTGTAAGTAAATTCACAAAATTCAAAATCGCAATGAAGAGAATTGCAATTCCCACGATCGCTAGTATGTACAAAAAGACCAGATCACCTTCACCCGAAAAACCACGGAACAAGGATGAACCTTTTAGATGAATATCTTCAATTGGAATTATTCCGGTATGCCCTTTGTATCCACCCTCTCTGCGTGGTTTATTCACCTCTTCGCAGGCTTCATTTATTACTCCTAATGATAACTCAGGTTCAGACAACTCTTTTAGTTTGAAGTAAGTTAAAAATTCATCACCGCCAAACTTTTCCAGTATTGGTTGTGAATAGTGTGAGCATAATATATCGAATCGGAGGTGAGAATTATTAGGAATATCCTCGATAACCGCAGCTATGCGATAGGTTCTATCTACAAAGAAGTTACTCGAAAATTCTATGTTTTGCCCAAGTACATCCGTTGTTCCCCAGAATTTCAATGCCATACTTTCTGTAATTACAGTAACTGACGGGTCTTTCATAACTTTTTCAACATCACCGTTAATCACTTTATAATTGAATACATCAAACAAACAAGAGTCAGCTGATAATATTCTCAAATCTGTATATCTCTCAGAACCAATTTTCATCTCCGATCCTCTAAGATTATACAAACTTGTCACAGATTCCACATCTGCCAGTTCCAACAATGCGGGGGTTATTCCACCGATTACAACCCCATAGCCAGAATCATTCCCGTCGGCATCACTGGTTTGAGTATATAGTCTGTAAATCCTCTCCGAGTTATCAAAAAACTTATCGAAACTGGTCTCTAGATGAATATAAATTAAAATTAGTCCAGCCGCGGCAAAGCCTATCCCTAATCCGCTTATGCTTATAATAGAAATCAATTTTTCCTTAATCAGATTTCTATAGCCTATCTTTAAATAATTCTTAAACATGGCTACCCCCCAGAAAAGTGAGTTTGAAAAATGTAATGGAATTGAAATAACAACCTGTTTGACCAACCAAAAAAATGCAGCTAACTTTCCCTTGTCTGCACACCTTTCTAAATATTCTTCATCAATATCTCCAATCATTGCTTCGGGATGATTGTTGACAAAAAGCCATTTAAAGATATAAACAAATATTTTAGGCATTAGTAATCCTTGCCAGAAGATAAGTCAGGCATTTTATCCCAGAGTGAGTTATGCACATTTTGTAAATCAGCTAATCGTTCCAAACCATCATTTGTTATTTCGTAACATCGTTTTGCCCGGCCGCCTCTTTCGGGTGTTACCTCACCTATCTGAGATTTTACATATCCTTTATTCTCAAGGCGATCAAGAGGCACATATACAGACCCAGTTGACCAGTACTTTCCTGTAATTTCTGAAAGTTCTTTTCTGATACTGTTGCCATATGCATCACCTTCCATCTGGTACAAAACCAGCAAGACTAGTTCTTCGGGACGGGATAAATATTTCAAGGTTGCTCCTATTTCTTCTATGGTGTAGAACATTAGACGTATAAGTACTTTGTCAGTTCTATAGTTTAGAGCATATTCACTTAAATTGATTTTGAATACTTTTCCATATCCAAAACTCAATTATATTCAACATGGATAAGGACTTTGTCAGCAGAATTTAAAATATGCTTTCCAATTCTTTCTCACTTCAAATAAATCATTTTCCGATACTCGGCATGTTCTCCATATTTAATCTTATATATGTAGATTCCACTAGGTAAATCTTCACCATTAAAAGCAACTTCATGAATTCCGAAAGTCTGTTCTTTATCTACAAGGGTTCTTACTATTTCTCCAATTGAATTGTAGACAATCAGCTCAGCATGGCCTGTTTGAGGTAAATTGTAGATAATCTTTGTACTATTGTTAAAGGGATTCGGGTAATTTTGATATAGAGTAAACTCATTGTTAAGTTCATCTTCCCTTTCTATACCAAGTATATTAGGATCTATGGTTGAAGTAAAGACACCATTACCATGCGTTGCCACAACAACAAAATAATCTGAAGGTCTTACATCAATATCATAAACAGGCAAATACCCAATTGTCTCTCCTCCTTCCTGCATCCATACTGTTGCCTCACCAGCCAGTTCTGTTGTTGAGAATAATCCCATACTTCCACCAGCAAGGTAGAGATTCCTATTCTCCTTTAAGGGAAGAATGGCGATCGTTCTAATTGCAGGTCCATTACCACTACCATCGGGATTTTCCTCAAGGTTTCCGCTTACATGTGTCCAGGAATTACCAGCGTCTGAAGAATAAAAGATACTCTTTTGCGAAAATCCCATAAAGGAAATCAATACGTTGTCTCCGTTATTTGGGTCAACCGCTATTGAAAGTGAATTATATGGAGCGGAGCTTGAGAACTCAATATTTGGTCCCGGTAGTTCATTTACTATTGGATTAGAACTATTTGCATTATCAACTCTATTAAGAATACTTTTTCCAGCCCTCCCATAATACAATCTATGTGAAGGGTTATTCCATGATACTGCAAGTCCATTAATAAGGTTGTCCACCTTTGTTCCACTTATAATAGACCAGTTATCATTTAAGTATTCTTCATTAAGTTTACTATTTATATAAATAGAGTGAGGCAAGGCTGAGCTAAAATCTTCATTGTTCATAGTAGCAAAATACATTATGTTGCTATTGCTCGGATCAAGTTCAAACATTTTTGAATATGAGGTTGTGTTCTCAGGTTGTATTCTTACTTCATTTGCAATCGTTCCATCAGGCATTATTTTATGTTGTAAGAGTCCAATACCAAACATACCGTATTGATAACAGTATTCACCTCCATTTGATATTGCGCAATCTACCACATCTCCAAAACCTGCATAATTCCATGGGATATCTGAAGAGGCAGTAGTTGTTATCCAACTGCCATTATCCTGCGTACCTCCGATAATTTTTTTACTACCCGAAGTCGCATGGTCAATTCCAACGCAATAAAACTGACTAGTAATATATCCATTATTCAGAGTTGTCCAGCTTTCATTTTGCATATCAGTTAAAGTGGAGGTATAAATTCCACCATCATTTCCTACATATAGTTGATTGGGGTCACTTGCTGAAAAAATGATATCGTGATGATCAGGGTGAATTCCCGTTACCATATTTATACTGGTTGCGAAGGCATCTTGTGTTTCGTGAAATGATTGTGCTCCTAACAATACAATTTCAGGGTTAACTGGATTTACAGCAACAACCATATTGTAACCTCGCTGAGGATTTACATAGTTATCAAAAACATTCGAAAGGTTTTCCCATTGCCCACCTTCGGCTGTACCATCTCCGGATAAATATGTGTACCTGTAAAGATAACAGCTTCGATCCTCTCTTATCACACTGACAAAGAAATAAACTTCATCTTCATTCGCTGGATTGATTTCGATAACAATTCTCTCAAAATCTGTGTGCCACTGAGTGGGAGTTATATTAGTCCAATTCCCTGCATCGTCACAGCGCCAAATACCCTGAACATCAGTATTTCCTCCAAATGGTTTACTTATAGTCGCGTACATAATATTTTTTGATGTTATTGCTATATCAGTCGAAACAGCATAATAAGAATCTGAATCTGAACTTTTTAACGAGCCATCAAAAATTACTTCCCAGTTGTTTCCTCCATCCAGACTCCTGTAAATAAATCCGTTAGCGGCAACCCAAATCTCATCCTGGTACGGGTTGTTTTTATTGACCAGTAAATTCCAACACCAGTTAAATCCGTTCCCTTCATCTTGAGGATCATCAAAAGCAGTTGACTCCAATCTATTCCATGTCATACCATTGTCGGTAGATTTATAAATACCATCTCCCGTTCCTATGCTGGAAGCGCTGCCGTTCCGTTCGCCAGTTCCTAAATACCAAATGTTGGTTTTACCAGTTCGTTCATCCTGAGCAAGAGCGGTAATAAATTGATTTTGTTTGGGAGCAGTAACTTTTTCCCAATCATTACCCTTGTTTGTTGACCGCCACAAACCTCCTGAAACACCTCCTGCCATAAATATATTTTCATTCATAACATCAAATTTCATAGCGCGTGTTCTTCCGCCTACATTGTTAGGTCCCGCTAAGACCCATTCCGGGTTGCTGAAAAATTCTTCATCGCTGTTTGTGTTTGCCCTGTCGGGAATATTTTCAAGTAGTTCCGCCTGCTTCGCAAAAGCTACCGGCGCGATAAACCTATTAGGGTCTTTCTCTGCTTCTTCAGAAGCAGGATTTAAGTAAAACCTATTTGTTTCTAATGAGTGATTATAGTTATGATAAATAAGGTAAGTGCTGATGGCTGTAAACATCAACACGACAGATGACAGCACTGAAATAAGTATTCTTTTCATTTTGTCCCTCCGAAGGTATAAGTAGAAAAGTAACTAACTATGTTTTCTTCACATTGGCGGCATTAATCTTTGCTGTAATTGTAACAATACGATCGGAATAATTGCTTTAGGCAAGCGGTTCAATATTGTTCTCAAATGATGAACTAATTAACATTAACCCGGCCGCGGCAATATCTATCCCTAATCCGCTTATACTTATAGTTGATAAAAAGCCATTTAAAGAAATAAACAAATATTTTAGGTATCAGTAATCCTCACCGGAAGATAAGTCAGGCATTTTATCCCAGAGTGAGTTGTGTACATTTTGTAAATCAGCTAATCGTTCCAAACCATCTTTTGTTATTTCGTAACAGCGTTTTGCCCTGCCGCCTCTTTCGGGTGTTACTTCACCTATCTGAGATTTTACATACCCTTTATTCTCAAGACGATCAAGAGGCACATATACAGAGCCAGTTGACCAGTACTTTCCTGTAATTTCTGAAAGTTCCTTTCTGATACTATTGCCATATGCATCACCTTTCATCTGGTACAAAACTAACAGAACAAGTTCCTCTGGACGTGATAAGTACTTCAAGTTTGCTCCTATTTCTTCTATAGTGTAGAACATTAGACGTATAAGTTCATTGTTAGTTCTATAGCTTAGAACATATTCGTATAAATTTATATGGCATAGTGCAAAAATGCAAATTGTAATGAACAAATCAATAATGGGAAACCGAATATTGGTTAAAAGCCAGCGCAACAATTCAGAAACTCTCTATTTTACAGAGAGCCTCCTAAATACATGATCCGAGATCGTTATAGTATTTTTGGAGACGCGTTTAATTAAACCCCTAAGATATGACATCAACAAAATCGACTTAATTCTTCTGTGATTTTAATGTTGGATGAAGTTTTGGATAGGGACAACCCATTTTTTATCATCTTTAAAAAGGAAATCAAATCCCCCAGATAGTGTAAAGAGATCAAAATAGAATCAAGGAGAATTATCATTTTCTCCTAATGAATCTTGCGGAACTATATCCTCTATTTGAAAAGTATAAATCTGTCCATCATTCAAGCGCGCAATTTCCTTCATATTTATATTTTTTTGTAATTCATTTATTGAATAAAGAAAACTATCATTGGTTTTATTAAACCAGATGAGACATATATTTTCTGCCCCTTTCCAAATGTTCTTTTTGGAAGGATTATTTTTTGTGTGTTGAGGAGAATTATAAAATGTTTTGGCGGGAATACGCCTGGTTTTATAATTTGTTAGAATATAAACAGCTTCCGGTTCATTACTAAATAATGTGTAATTTTTTGCCATTAACTCATTTTGTGAAAAATATTTTATTGTTTCGCTTTCAGTCCATGAATCACTGCTGTATCCCCATCCGGATAACTTAGCATACTTTTCAATAAAATATATTGTATTCATTAGAGGATATCTCATCAAAAGTACTATGCCTGCAACGAGAAGTATTGTTTTTATTTTTTGATGAGAATATCGACCTGCCTCAGTAAGAATTTTATCAATGATAAAAAATAAAATGATAATAATGGGGATATAAATCGGAGAGAGCAGTCTGTTGGATATTTGATCATACGCAGTAGTGGACGAGGAGATAACAATGAGCCCGGAATAAAATATAACGAAAACAAGGCTTGGATATATCAGATTAACTACCTCATTGTTTGTAAACATGCGGTAATCTGTCCTGTATAATATCCAGATTGCAATAAGTATTATAATAAGAACTAGATATATACCCTCTGAATTCATGGGTAAATACCAGGAAAGAACGGTGTTATAAAAATATCCAATATTCTCAAATATTGTATAAGAGGATGCGGCTCTTCGTCCAACAAGTGTACCGGAAAGATAGTAATTTCTAAGAATCCATAAACCAACAGGTAAAACAGTTACAAGTATAAAAATAAACGCATGCCTGACTCTGTCTCTGGTTTTATTTTTTCCACAGAGCAAAATACATGATATACCTGTTAAAAGAATTACTATACCGGTATAACGTGTAAGACAGGCAAAGGATGCCAAAACTGATAGTAGGAATAAAGAGAGAATGTTCCCTTTTGATTGATAGATATCAATAAAATATAGAAACATAAGTACAAGAAAAATAAAAAGAGGCTCGGACAATACCATGAGAGAAGCCTTGATTAGGACATAGGAAATTAGAATAGACACAGTTCCTAAAAATATAAGGGCAAAGGAATTAATATATTTTGACAATAAAAGACCTGATAAATATATTATAAAACCGAAAAGCAAGGCATTAACATAACCTGCCGATATCAGCGGATCAATGAGTAGTATTTTTTTTATACCTGCTAATAGTATTGGATATAGAGGGGGCTGAACAACTAAATGTGAGCCATCGTAAAGAAGAAAGCCATGACCTTCAGCTAAATTCCTGGCAGTTGAAATATAAGCTACTGAGTCGGGTGTCATACCCGAGCCATAATGATTTGTCAGGAATATGATAATACCTGCCCCGATAAAACCTAATATTCCAATAGTTGCCTTTTTCAATGGGATTTCGCACTTAATCGTTGTATTAAATTAATCATTGTTTTACAAACTAATTGGATAGAGAAATATTTGAATTTATTTCCCAGCATTATCATTTCAATTATTTCTTTTATACTTGCAGGTGACACATTTTTCTTGAGAATGTACAATTAGTTATTTTGAATATTGTTTAACTGCCGTTGAGTGGGGTCTGGAAACCTCTTGAGAAACAATACGTTTCATTAACTCTTCTGTTTGTTGTTCTTCAAGAGTACCTTTCACTTTAGGGTTCTCAGTAACTATGCCGTAGTTAATACTTTTATTGATTTCCTGATGGATAATAGTTTGATCAATAATGATATTCTCTTTAAACAGAATTTTGTCAAGAACCATTTTTAGTATTTCATGATCATTCATTTTCATATCCTTTTATCAAATACATTCTTTAAATGCCGCATGAAGAAAGAAGCATAATAATCTTTTTCCTACCGTCAGCGTATTCTAAATAGTCCGTTAACGTTACTTTTCTACTTTTACTGCCCTCCTACCCTTGGTCTTGATACTGCTAAAAGACAAAAAAGACGAGTAATACTGCAATGATAACAACAAAGGCTATGTAGAGGGGAGTTTTTGATGCAGTTTGCATGATAATCCTTTTTTATGACTTAGTTTTATACTAAGCAAGCATTTTTATTAATCTGAATAATTATGAGATTGCCTGCTATTTATTGTTTTATCTGTGCTTATACCAATAATTTATTTTAGGTAAATCCATTTGATATCTTTCTAAAATGGAAACCATAAATGGTGAACAATATTGCCAGGGAAAACAACTGCGGTTTTCGAAACAATGTCCAGAAAAATAATTTCCAATAGTAAAATCTTTCTTCACCAATAACACCTAATCTGAACATGGATCTAAAAAGTGCAAGAATGTAATTCGGGTTAAGGTGAAATATTTTCTTTTTCTTGGGTTCAAAATCCTTCATGAACCGCATAACACGTTCATAATAATACTGTGGTGAATAGATTGTATTCAGAACCTTCTTATATCCCTTCATAAGTGTATCCGGATTCATTTGAGGAATAAAATTAATCGAGAAGTCGGTGTTGTTGCCCGTAAAATGGCTAAGCATTCTGCCTTCATCAAGTAATCTCTTCTGTAATTTAGTCCCTTGAGGTGCATTAAGCAGACCTACCATTGCAGTTACAATTCCACTCTCCTGAATAAAGTCTGTGAGCTTTTCAAATATCGCCGGTGGATCATTATCAAATCCGACAATAAATCCGCCCTGAACTTCCATTCCGAATTCCTGTATTTTCTTGATACTTGAAATGAGATCACGGTTTCTGTTTTGCGTTTTATTGCATTCAATTAAACTTTCTTCATTAGGAGATTCAATTCCGATAAACACAGCTTCAAACCCTGCTTTAGCCATGAGCCGCATAAGATCATCATCGTCCGCAAGGTTTATTGATGCCTCCGTGTTTAAGTAAACGGGATTTTTTCTCTCTTTCATCCAATCCGTTATGGCAGGAAGAATTTCTTTTTTTAATTTTAACTTATTTCCAATAAAATTGTCATCAACAAAAAACAGAGGACCACGCCATCCGGAGAAATATAAAGCATCCAATTCAGCCAGAACCTGTTCACTAGTTTTCGTACGCGGCTGTCTTCCATAAAGGACTGTAATGTCACAAAAGTCACAATCATATGGACAACCTCGAGAATACTGTACATTCATTGAAGTATAATTGTTCATTGATACAAGATCCCAAAGAGGCAGGGGCGTGGTTGTAATATCAGCCCATTCTTCAGAGGTATATTCATGTTTTGGTTTTCCTTCCTTTAAATCATTCAGAAAGAGCGGAAGAGTTATTTCCGCTTCATTAAGAACGAGATGATCAACATGATCATAGTATTCAGGAGTACTGGTAAATAAGGGTCCGCCTGCAACTATTTTTGCATTCAGGTTTTTACATTGTTCAATAACTTTGTTAGCTGATTCACTCTGAATTGACATGGCGCTGATAAAAACATAATCCGCCCAAATGATATGTTCATCTGTAAGATCATCGGCGTTCATATCAATTAATTTTTTATCCCATTCTTTCGGCAGCATCGCCGCAACTGTTAAAAGCCCTAATGGGGGAAAGCTAGCTTTCTTCGAGACAAATTCAAGTGCGTGCTTAAAACTCCAGAAGGTATCCGGATACATAGGATAAACCATTAATATATTCATTGACTAGACCTCTGTAATATTTCTTTTGCCACAGGACAATACCTGATATCAGCAGATGCGCAATCGCACATATTGCTCTTTATCTAAGGATATTACTTTCCAAAACTTCTTTTCGAATACAGTATGAGAGACTGGTAAATCATTAAAATATACAAGAATGATAGCGTGTTATATTTCGTCGAAAATCTCAGCTACAGGTTTTTCGGGTGATTTTAATTATTCTACTTTATGTGAAATAACAATGAAATCCCGGTAAGGCATTTGATAGAGTTTTTTATCAACCTTAATTTTAACATTCGGAATCTTTTCCTCTATTATAATTGCCTCCTCGCCACCTTTAAACTCATATTCTTTATCCAGGGAAACATAGTCTTGCCTAAACACTCTTTTCTTTTCCATCGCTATCCTCGATTGTTTATAATTATCAGAATCATTCATATGAGAACTGTTTTAAGGTAAGCAGATACAGGAGAAGAACCAATACTCCATCAGGATGAAAAAGGAACTACTCCATTTGGGTGAGAAATAAATCATTAGATGAATTGATTTTATTTGCCTTCTTAGGGTATTTACTCAATGTTTTTCCAGCATTCCCATCCGGAGTGATAATTTTTGTTCTTAGCTTTTCCGAAACGTGCCGGTCGATAAAACACGTCAACTCCAAGTTTAATAGACGGGCGGGTAAAGTTGGGAATATCCCAACAATCACATTGTTCTACTGTTGCGGGGTAAAATCGTGAATCCCCTCTTATTGTTCTTAAAGTATTATCATAATCGGTATAAACGGATTGATAATAATCCTTAACTTGGTCAACATCATAAACCACAACACTAACAGCTGTTTGAATTTCACCTGACAGCCGTTCAAATGCTTGTTGAGCAAATCTTTTTGTGAAGGTTTGTACATCACCATAGTTTGAACTGAGGTCCAATCTTTCAAGTAATGTCAAATCGAAATATGATAAGTGAAGATTCTCAGGCGAAGCAATAATATATTTTGAAAATGCTCCTAGCGTACCGATTGTATATGGTGTACCTCCATAACAAGTTGAGAGTATCATAATATCGAATCTTGAGGAAACTCCTGTTAAATCCTTCATTCCGTTCGCAAGATTATGGATAGTAAATGCTCGTTCCGGATAAGATACATCATAACCTACTCCGCCGAGTTCGGGAATTTCATGTCCAAAATAAAGGAACATGTTCACCATTTCGTTTTTATTGTCAGCCCGAAAATGTCGGTAATATTCCAATTCATTTTCTAAATTTGATTGTTCCTGATCACGCCAATAGGATTCATTGACAATTAATTGCCCGTTCCTGTAATAATAGAATTCACCATCTTTGAGAGGGAAGAAAAACAAGAAATGCCGTTTGGGTTTTTGGTGAAAGATGAAAACCTCAGCATAAGGATTTTGTTTTGCAATCGCTTGTGCCTTTTCCACCGTCACCTCATCTGCATTGTATTCATTCCCGATGGTATCGTGATATACATAGTCACCATCACCATGAATGATGAATACCATTGAGTACTGAACTGCCTGCAAACTTTCCCCGGTTAATTGAGTTTCCTGTTGAACAGAAAGATCAGCGCTACAGAATGATAACAAAACAATGAACGCTGCATAAACAAAACTCCTGAAGAGATTTGAATAGACTGCGTTCATGATAATTCTGTTATACTTATAAGGCATAATCGAAAACCTAGAATGTTCGTCTTACAAGGAGACAATTTTATAATATCAGTATAATAATGATGACAATTAAAAGAGCCGCAACAAGACTTATGGTAATTGACGCCTGCTCCATATCCTGCACTACATAATTAGAAAAATCATTAAGCTGATTATCCTGCACACGTTCAAAACCGTTTATGCCTTTAAGCTCATCCTGTTTTTCCTGTAGAGAGGTTTTAAAAAGATCCAAGCCTTTGCTTTCTTCATTCGAAACCAATCCGAAACTTTGAATTTTATTTATGGCTTTGAACATCTTCTCAAATGATTCGTTGAGAATTTCTCGTTTCATGGAAGCATCTTCTGTTGCTTTCACTTTGATAACCGCATCGTTAAAGTATTTTTGAATTTGACCTTCACCACCCGCTGCAACAGGTATTGACAGGACAAACATCATGATCATAATTCCAAGTGTTATTCGAGTTTTCATTGCTGTTCCTTTTTTTGTTGAATAGATCTATTAGTTTACTCTGGCCGACTTTATGTCCAATAAGTTACATTCATGAATTTTAATTTCTTTTATTTCTTGAAATATTCCATCGCCTCAGGCAAATGCGTTTTGATATCCTGAATTCTCCTCTGGTCCGATGGATGAGTGCTTAAAAATTCTGGCGGTGCTTGACCCTCTTTTTCGGCCGCCATTCTTTCCCAGAAACCAACTGCCGTACCGGGATTATAGCCCGCCATTGCCATAAAAATTAATCCAAGTCTATCAGCTTCGCTTTCCTGTATTCTGCTGTAAGGAAGCATCACACCAACTTGAGCGCCTAAGCCATATACACCCAGCCATAAATCACTTGTTTGTTGAGGTTGTGAACTCAATGCCTCAGAAAGTGCTATACCTCCTAATTGAGTTAATAATACCTGACTCATTCTTTCATTTCCATGCTCAGCAACAGCGTGCGCAATTTCATGTCCCATTACAACAGCAAGACCACTTTCATTTTGCGACAAAGAAAGAATTCCAGTGTATACAACTACCTTACCACCTGGCATGCACCAGGCATTTATATCTGCATTTTCAATTAGATTAAATTCCCAATTGTAACCGGCTAACCTGCCAGACATATTATTTGCCGCAAAATAGGAAATCACTGCCCGTTGGATATTCGATCCTACTCGCTTTACCATTCTGGAATTATTTGCATCTGAGCTAAGTTTATTCTCACTCATAAACGCACTATACTGCTGTGAACTGGCCGAGAGCATCTCAGAACTGGAAATAAAATTTAATTGATTTCTTCCGGTTAAGGCTACAGTGCTACAGGATATTATCATAAAAGAAAAAACAAAGAGGGGTAAAAATAGTTGGGTTAAATATTTCATTATTGATCCCTATCAATTATTTATTTATCAATTGATTTCTTATTTCAATCCATAAAAGGGCAATTCTTTTTTTCAAACTTCTCTTAGTGGAAATCACAATAATTTTCCTACTATGCCTGGAAGAAGTTATATATAGAGAGAGGTTAAAACAATCGGACAAAGGGATGAAAAAGGAACTACTCCACTTGGATGATTATTTTGATATTTAAGGAAGTATTGAGAATCATCTTGCCGCGAATGATTTTTGTGTTTTTAATTAAACAAAAAGCCCGAGTGATTCACTCAGGCTTTTTATATAATTTTCCTTAAAAATTATTTCATTATTATCATCTTCATTCTTTGCAAAAACTCACTTGTCTGGATTTCATAAAAATAGATTCCACTTGATAAATCTTTTGCATCGAAAATTGTTTCATAATGACCAGCACTTTTTTCCTCATTCACTAATACTTGAATCTTATTCCCCAAAATATCATATACACTTATTTTTACAAAACTCATCTCTGGTATTGCATATCTTATTGTTGAAGTAGGATTGAATGGATTCGGATAATTTTGTGAGATTGAAAACCCTTGCGGCAAGGTTTCATCTTCTACTGAAGTTACAGATGCGGGTTCTGTTATGGCGTTAGCATCTAATGTAACCGCGGTTTGTGCCAATGCTCTGCCATTCAAAGTAGCGCCTGTCTGAATCTCAATTAAGGTCTGACATAAAATAATTCCTTTCATATCAGCTGTCGTTCCAAGAGTAACTTGTCCGGCAACCTGCCAGAATATGTTTGACGCTTGTGCACCGCCACTGAGTGTAACCATAGCACCGTTGCCTAAGGTAAGATCCTGGGCTATCTGAAATATCCAGACGTCAGTTGCGGAACCAGCAATTGTTACACCACCTGCAGATACTAGAACACCTGTACCCCATTTATAAAGTCCGGGAGTAAGAGTCTGCCCGGTCACGTCACCTGCGTATAATTCAGTATAATCAGGCAATGTTCTACCGGCTGCGTCGGTAAACGCAGTTTCCATGTCGCTCACGGCAGTAGTCATTTTTGTTGGTGTTGGGTCAGTATAATCAGCTGCATAAATATTTCCAGTTACCAAAGATGAGATAGAAAATGTTCCGGAAGCGTCCATTATTAATCCGAAACCAGTTATGAATGTAGCAGCGGAGGGACTAAGTCCTAGATCACCTGTAATTGCTGAAGATCCCGTGATTGAAATTCCGGTTTTCGCAAGTATAACGAAATCGCCTGCTGTTCCAAGATTCACTGGTGACAGCGTTTGGCTAAGGATAGCGGCAGGCAGCATAATGGCAATGGTCAGCATTGCTACGATCGATCTTGTCCATCGGCTAATGATACTTAATTTAGATACTGTTGTGTTTGTATAAAGTTGCATAAAATCCTCTAAATGTAGTTTGTGAAAAAATAGTTGCTCGAACAAAGACATATTTCATCTGTTTATAATTCCTAACAACTTGTCATTCCCTCATGTTTTTGGACGGAATCTGTTTTAAAATCTAGATTCCGGCTGAAAGATTGCCGGAATGACAAGCTTTTATTTCCCGGATAAATCAGTTTATGTTATTTGTCCAATAATAATCTAGTTCTATACTCAGCAATTAGATATCGGGCAAAGGGATGAAAAAGGAACTAGTACTTTTTCATAAATAAATGATGGAAAATATTTGTACATGAAAAGAAATTTGGTACCCTAAAAAGAATATATTGGTATTGTGGAATTGATAGCTGGGGAAACTTAAGAGATTTGCATGCCCTCTTTTTTTGTATCACAACGTTTTACAAAACCTGTAGTGTATAACTTCAAGCGTCAATGCAAATCCAATACAAAGGAGAATGTGTATTAACACATTCTCCTTAAGATTTTTAATTCATGCACTAAAACGAGGATAACAATTGAGAAGATTCCAACTAATATTGGTTTGCTAATATTTTATCAAATCTATGATAAGGATTACTAATTTAGCCCACCACTTTCAGCCGCGTCTTTAAGTTTATCATTTGCAAAAATTGCTATCTCAACTCTTCTGTTCATACGTTTTCCACCTGAATCATCATTTGAGGCGACCGGCTCTTTTTCGCCAAGTCCAACAACCGAAAATCTTGAAGAAGCAACTCCCTGCATTCCTGTATAATTAGAAACTGATCTGGCTCTGCTTTCAGATAATGTTTGGTTGTGTTCTTCTGTTCCATCGGAATCGGTATGCCCTGTTACTAAAATATTTGTATCAGGATATTTGTTAAGAATAGTAGCAAGCTTATTAATATTTGTTTTAGCCTGCGATTCAAGTGTGGAGGAATTGCTGGCAAATAATATTCCCGAATCGAATGTAATCTTAATGCCTTCCCCAACTCTTTCTATTTTTGCGCCGGAAATATCATTCTGCATTTCTTCCGCTTGATTATCCATATAATTGCCTATCAAAGCTCCTGCAGTACCGCCAACAGCTGCTCCAATAATTGCACCCAGCACAGTATTGCCCGCATAATGCCCTATTACGCCCCCAACAACTCCACCGCTAACACCTCCAATAGCACCGCCTTTAACGGCATTACTCGCTCCACACCCGCTTATGAAAAACGATCCGACAAATGCTGAAATTAAAATTATGGTTTTCATCTTTTTCATTCTAACTCTCCTTTTATTCTAAATACTGCTTCATCTCTAAAACATTCTTTAATTTATTATTTTATCTCACTGAGCAAGTGATCTATTTTTGATTGACAGAAGGAATTCTTATTTAAGAATTCTAAAAACAATTCTTCTGTTCATTGCTCTGCCTGCTTCAGTATCATTGCTTGCAACCGGATTTCCTTTCCCGTAACCAATAGTTGAAAGTCTTGAATGTGCAATACCTTGAGAAACCAGATAGTTTTTAACCATAATGGCTCTGTCAACAGAAAGTTGCTGATTGTATTCATTTGTTCCGATATAATCTGTATAACCTTCAATCTCAACTTTTACATCAGGTTTCTCTTTTAATAACACAACAGCTTTATCAAGTACGACATATGATTCCGGTAATAGATCCGACTTATCAAATTCAAACTTAACACCTACCAGAACTAATTTGTCATCTGAAACTGCAACAATATATCTATCGACAACAACTTCCTTAATTACTTCTTTCGGGATATGATTTTTAATCATTTCATCAATTTTGTCATAGTCGGTCATATCTCTATATTCCTGGGTGATTCCCGTACAAGGTTCGCACTTCTTTGATGGTCTGCCTTGATCAAAAAACAGATTGAAGCCGGCACTTAAAACGAAATACGAATCAAGCCCGTTTACTTCAGCCGGGACAACTGTTCCCTCAAGTTCTGAGTTGTTCGTCCAATGATATCCAAACTCTGTTACTAAACTCCAGGTTGAATTTAACTTAAATTCAGCTCCGGTGCCTGCATTCAATTGAGACCCGAATATATTATCGTCAGGGATTGTTTGCCCATTACTAATGGTTTTATAATTACCGCCAACTCCGGCATAGACGTAAGGTGAAACCGGTGCGCATGGAACAAGATAATATAACATATCAAAATCGGCTGTAAAAATACCTGTTTCTTCCGCAATATTATTAAGCAACTGATCTGTCCATTGTCCTTCGATATGTCCATAGCCGGCTTTAAACCTTAGCCCGACATTCTCGGAAAAATTCCTTTGTATGGAAAGATACCCGCCGAAGTTAGTGTTAAGTGGTTGAATGTTGACACTGACATATCGTGGAAATGACAAGCCAAAACCGAATGCCCAGCTATCAGTAACCGTTTGGGCATGTGAAACAGATACACCAGCAGTCAACAACAATAGAATTGTTATTATAAAATTTTTCATTACATGATTCCTTTTTTTTTTGAATTTCTGTATAACTCAACAACATTAAATTTATTTCCCGAATGATCTTTCTAAACAGTCCTTGTAAGTAAAAACAATAATTATATAGTCTGAGGTGAAGAGTTTACTTCTCCTCACCCCGACTAATTAAATTATGGTAAAACTATGGTACATTGATCCAAAGAAACTTGTCCGGCTGCAGCGCCTTGTATCAGGGCTCTGCCATCTAATCTGGAACCAGTCAACAAGGAAATTGAAGTGCTGGCAATGATAGTTCCTTTCATTTTCGAATTTACGCCAAGAGTAACAGCGGAACCAGATACCCAATATATGTTCGCCGCATTTGCACCATTTGTCAGAACAACCTCACTTGTTGCCTCAGTTGTGATTGATGTTGCACTGCGAATAACGAAGACAGCATTGCCATCGCCTTGTCCATCTAAATAAAGGATTCCGGCAGGTGATATTTCAATAGAAGTTCCTGATTCGTAAAGACCGGGAACAAGTGTCAGCCCGTTAATATTTCCCGAAATAGGGGTTGGTGTTCCGCGAACTGAAGCCACTGCATCAAGATATGCGGCTTCAGCATCAGTCTTTGCCGCAATTAACATTGCTGGAACGGGATCTGCGTCGTCTGCAGCAAATATAGTTCCGACAACTTCAGGATTTGTTAATCCTGCTATCGACGACCTTGAACCCGGACTAATACCAACATCTCCGGTAATTGATGAAGTCGGTATGTTTGTTATCGCTGAGTTAGATAGTATCGCGAACCGTGCTACAGTACCAAGATCAACAGGTAGCTGACCTACAGGTGCTATTGCTGCCCCTGTAGTAAATGTCCACACATTATCACTTTCAAGAGGATTACCAGCAAGGTCTTTCGCTCCGGTTGTAATAGTAGCTTCGTAAATTGTGCTCGCGGTTAGATTAATTGATGGTACAAAGGTTGCCTCTGTGCCAGCATAACTTACAGTCCCCAATACATTTGTTGTGCCCTGCATTAATTTAAATGTCAAAGTAGTAATAGTTGTGGCATCCATTGTCTTGCTGAAATCTGCTTTAATTTGTTTGTTCAAAACCACATCTATTGCGGCATCAACCGGGTCTGTAGAAATCACCGTCGGTGGAATGATGACTATTGCGGCACCTGTTGTAAAGCTCCATATAAAGTTGCTTTCCATGGCATTGCCCGCAAGATCCTTAACCTCATTTGTTATAGTTGCGCTATATGTCGAATTTGATATGAGATCACTTACAGGTGAAAACGTGGCAGTTGTTCCAGAGTATGTCACAAGCCCTGAAATTGACGTAGTACCTAGTTTTAAGATAAATGTAGTTGTTGTAATAGTTGATGCATCCATTGTTTTACTAAAAGTTGCGGCAATTTTTTGGTTCAGAGCCACATCAGTCGCTGCATTAGCAGGATCTGTAGAAATTACTGTTGGTGCAACGATAACAACGGCTGCGCCTGTAGTAAAGCTCCATTCGTAGTTGCTTGCCATAGCATTGCCTGCCAGGTCCTTAGTACCGGTTGTTATTGTTGCGCTATATGTTGAACTAGGCATAAGATTACTTGCCGGTGAAAAGGTGGCGGTTGTTCCGGTGTAAGACACAGAGCCGGAGACAGATGCCGTACCTTGCATTAAGGTGAATGTTGCTGTTGTTACAGTTGTTGCATCCATTGTTTTACTAAAGGTCGCGGCAATCTTTTGGTTCAAAGCCACTCCTGTTGCCACATTAGCAGGATCTGTAGAACTTACAGTAGGCAACGTTATGATTGCTGTTGTGCCTGTTGTGAAATTCCAAACATAGTTATTTGCAAGTGCATTACCTGCCAGATCTTTTGCCCCGGTTGTAATCGTAACTGAATATTCTGTATTTGAAGCCAGATTACTTAAGGGTATGAATATGGCTGTTCTGCCGGAGAAAGAGACAAGACCAGAAACTGTGGTTGAACCTTGCATTAACGTAAAGGATGAAGTAGATATTGTAGAAGCATCCATTGTCCTGCTAAACGTTGCAGATATACTCTGATTTAATGCTACTCCTGTTTCGGAATTAACCGGATCAGTTGAACTTACAGTGGGAGGGGTAACTACTTCTGTAGTTCCGGTCGTAAAACTCCATGTATGGTTGCTAGTTATAGCATTGCCTGCAAGATCTTTTGCACCCGTTGTTATAGTGCAGGTATATGCAGTATTTTGCGCCAGATTTGTTGCCGGTGCAAATATTGCGGTTATGCCGGAGTAAGACACAAAACCTGAGACAGAATTAGTACCTTGTCTTAAGGTAAAGGTCGATGCAGTTATTGTAGAGGCATCCATACCAACACTAAATGTAGCCGAGATTTTCTGGTTGATTGGCACTGCTGTTTCGGCATTTGCCGGATCTGTAGAACTTACTGTCGGCGGAGTAATAACTGCCGCTGCGCCGGTTGTAAAGCTCCATACATTGTTATTACTTAATGCACTCCCCTCAACATCTTTAGCCCCTGTAGTAATTGTGGCTGTATAAGAAGTCATAGGCGCAAGATTGCTAGATGGGGTAAAAGTAGCTGTTATTCCTGTATAAGATACAGTACCAGAAACAAATGAAGTCCCCTGCATTAAAGTGAATGTAGCAGTGGTAATTGTTAAGGGATCCATTGCCTCACTAAAAGTCGCTGTGATCATCTGATTAAAAGCTACATCTGTAGCTGCGTTAACAGGATTAGTTAAACTCACTGTTGGTATAGTGATAATAGGTGGAGAAGTGATTCCCATTCTATCATTGCAGTCAGTCGTAATTAAAATCAGCAGCAATGGTATAAATAATATTTTCAAATAGATTTTCATTCTATTCATTTTGATTTAACTCCTAATGTGAATTTGTTTTCATCTTCATAATAAAATTATGTGGTTCTTGTAAATGAGTGAATCAGGTAAAAGAGCGGGTATATGACTGTCTCTTTGGTCTAATAGTAAAATCCATCTCCTTCAGCAATGGATTTTGTAATTATTTGAAACAGGGTGTCTCAAGACACCCCATAACAAGGAGAGTAATCAGATTATTTAATTCTCTTAAATTCAATTCTTCTATTCATTCTTCTGTTATCATCCGAATTGTTAGAAACACGTGGATTTTCTTCACCGTATCCGACTGCAGTTATTCTATCAACTTTTATTCCTTTTGAAACAAGCCAGTTTTTAACTGCCACAGCTCTTTTCATAGAAAGGTTCTGGTTGTACTTATTAGTGCCCACATTATCTGTATGTCCGCTTATTTCAACGTCAATATCTTTGTGTGCTTGTAATGTCTTCAGTGCGTCTTGCAGAACACTTTCAGATTCAGGTGTAATGTTAAATTTATTAGTTTCAAAAGTTATTCCATCAAGTACTATAGGAACGCCAATTTTAATAACATCATCTTTCGCGTCAAGAGGATTTGTGCCGCGTTCAACTTCAACACCGTCGTTAACTGTTCCTTTATCTGTATCAACATCTAACGGATTAGTTTTGTATTTCATGATTTCATCGTAATCTGATAAACCATCAGTATCCGTATCTTCAATAAGAGGATTGGTTTTATACTTGTTGATTTCATCACCATCATTTAAGCCATCTTTATCTGAATCGGCTTGTAACGGGTCTGTCTTATATTGCGTTACCTCTGTCCCGTCATTCAACCCATCTTTATCTGTATCTGCCTGTAATGCATCCGTTTTATAAGTCATTACCTCATCATAATCACTCAAGCCGTCATTGTCAGTATCTGCTTTATTTGGATTGGTTGTATAATTATTTACTTCTTCACCATCCTTTAAGCCATCTTTGTCGCTATCAGCATTTTTAGGATCGGTATTATATTTTTTTACTTCTACACCATCTCTTAAACCATCATTGTCTGTATCCGGATTATTCGGATCTGTTCCGATTTCCAACTCTTCGCCCTTTGTAAGCCCGTCCATATCTTTATCGCTATCCATATCCTCTTTGGCAAGCATGATACCGGCACCTAAACTAAAATAGGCATCATTAAAATCGACAATTTTGTAAAAGTTCAAATTTTCCGTCAATGTATAATTTACACCAACGTTTAGATCAAGAAGAACTACGTCACTTATTTTAATTTCAGTACCTATACCAACAGGAATTGTTCCTGTCCATCCATCAGCTTCAACCGGTAATGGAGAAATTACATTCGGCTTTATTCCAACATTGTAGTTCAACACACCGAAACCGGCATATACATATGGATTCCAATCTTCAAAATTCATGGGAGAAATGAGAAAGCGAATATCAATCGGCATAATTGAGGTGCTGTATTCTCCTGGTCCTTTAGTTAAAGTAGTATAATTAAATTCATCACCGAGGAAATTTCCATAACCGGCGCCAATTTCTAAATCAATAGCATGAGAAAGTTCAATCCTTAAAAAGGCACGCGCTAAGTAGGAAGTTAAAGCCAGACCATTATCGTTTTCAAATTCGGTTGCCGGCATAACACTATTAAACTGGAATCCGCCCTTGATTCCGTAGTCCCTGAACTGTGCATTAACTGTAGTTGTATTTGTAACAAACAACATCATTAATACAATTATTGTACTTGTAAATGTTTTCATTGTGCGTCCTTGACTTTTTATGTGTAAAGTTTTTTCGTTTTTGTTAATTCACTATCGCCTGTAATATATATCCAAGTTTACCATGCGACAATCGGGCAAAAGGATGAAAAAGGAACTACTCCATTTGGGGGGTAATGATTCAAATCGTGAATAGGATTACAATCGTTAATTAAGTGCCGCGCATAATGAAAACTGTAATTGATGTTTCATATCAAACTTGCAATGGCAATAATGCCGGAAATAATTATTAATATACCGGCTATTTTATTTACCCACTGCAATCCTGTTGAGTCCAGTTTCTTTCTGAAAAACGTGACCCCTGAGCTAAGAATTGCAAACCAGAGAAATGAACCAAAAAACACTCCAACAACAAGAAGTGAAGCGGACAAATAACTAAGCCCACTTCCCAGGCCAAGAGTAGCAAACACGGCAATAAAGGCAAATACAGTAAAAGGATTTGTTAGTGTAAGAAAAACGATTGTAAAATATGATCTTAACATTCCGCTGCCGTTAATCTGAATTTTGGGATCAGCCGGCTGAGCGCGAAAGGTTTTAATGCCCAGCAGAAGAAGAAGCACTCCACCAATAAGTCGTATCCAGACTCGTTGACTATTAAGGGTATCTGAAATAAAAGTTAAGCCAAATGCGGCAATGCTTCCGTAAAGCAAATCGGCAGTTGCTGCTCCAAGACCTACTACAAGTCCCCGTAATCGTCCTTCTGTAAGAGACTTGCGTATGCATATAATGCCAATTGGTCCAAGCGGCACAGCCATTGCAAAACCAATGAAGATTCCTTTGATAAAATAAAGTGGATCCATATTATTCTTCAATCATATTGTTTATATAGACCTCTAACATTCAACATGCATTAATATTCACTCAAAAAATTTATTTTAACCAGACACTTATGCTAATACTTAATAATCGAGAATAAAATGGTAGAGCAAAACTGATTAGGAACCAACGTCAATGATGTTTTTTACATTGAACCTTTTTGCTTTGTTGAATGTAGTAAAGTTTATTTGGTTGGTGAACACGTGTTTATTTTCTTCATCCAACGATTACTACCCAATACGAATATTATCGAAACCGCTTATTATTCCGAAAGAATTCAATAACCAGATAACAACAATAATAATCACCACCGCATTTAATATTTTCTTAATGGTAGATTGCATAGGGATGAATCTATTAATCAGCCAAAGTATTACTCCGACTACTATTAAGGTGAGTACTAATTCAATTAACGGCATAGCTTTGTACCTCCTGATTTTTTATTCAATATCAACAAAATGGTTTGCGTTACCTTAAGTCCTTTTACATACGAATAGTATTTTCATTATTACTACAAATGGATCCTGGTTGCTTGACTTCAGTATGTTCCTAAAAACACAAATCCCTTTTCACGCTTTTTTTTCAGAATAATTATTCCTGTATCGGATCAATCATTTGTTTCAAATATTTCATTTAGGGCTTTTGCAACAATATCAACGTCATCATTAAATTCTTTTTTGAATTCTTCCCACTTATTTTTGCCCTCGTACTTATACTCACTTATCTTTTTCTTCAGATCGATATTTTTTTGTTCTAAAATCGCAACTTGTTTTTCATACTTTACTTTGAATTTTTTACCAGCCGTTTTAATTTCCACTTTGAATTCAGCAATTTTCCTTTCGTTATCTAGTATTTTCAACTCTGCATCGTTTTTAAATTTCTGCCAATCTTTATCATATTCTGCGTGCGCATCTTTTAAGTCCTGACTTGCTTGTTGAATACCTTCCTGGGCAGCCTTGATTAAATCTTCTTTGTTTTCATTACAGGCACCAGCAAATAGAATCCCTAAAATCAGAACAATAACTAACAAAATAAAATACATGTTTTTCATAATCACCTCAATCGTTTATCTAAAATCATTACTCATACTTGCATTTTTCTTTTAAGTTGAGTGTTCCAATAAAGTAAAAAAACCAAATTAGAAACACGAAGGACCCGTATCATTTACGGGTCTCATTTCCCTTCGCAGTTCATAATTTCAAAATACTATTTGGCTATACGATCGACTATGATCTCAACACGTCTATTATTTGCCCTGCCTTCGACGCTGTTATTATCTGCAATTGGTCTTTCTTCGCCAATTCCCCGAGCCTGAATTAAATCACTCGGATATCCTTGTGAGATGATATAAGAACGCACTGCATCAGCACGTTTTTGCGATAACGCCTGGTTGTGGCTTAAAGAACCCTGTGAATCTGTATGCCCTTCAACCGTTAGCTTTCTTTCCTTTGTGGCAAGAAGTGCCTCAGCAACTTCATTTAATTTAGTTTGAGCTGTAGGCATTAGTACTGATTCATTTGAGGCAAAAAGAACACTTCCCGAAAGAGTAATAACAAGCCCGCGTGCTTCTTCTTTAGCTGCAAGTTTAGCAAGATCTTCCTGGGCTTTTAATGCCCTTTTATCCGCATCAAGACGGGCTCTTTTCTCGGATGCAAGTTGTTCCGCTTTCATAGTTGCTTCTTTCTCCGAAACAAGTAAATCATCTTTTGTCTTTTTTATTATTTCAGTTTGAGTCTTCAGGTACTCTATGTTTGCTTTATCAGTTGCTGCCTTTTCTGCTGCGCTGTTTGCAAGTCCTTCAGCTATTTTTGCCTTTCTATCTGCTACATAAGCCAGATCCCGTGTCTTATACGAATCGGGTTCATCTTTGAAAGAATCCTCAGCTATTTTAAGTGCAATTCTTGCCTTGTGCAGTTCATCCGGGACTAATTGTAATGCTTGTCCCATGCTTGCTTTTTCGTAGGCCTGTCTTGCCTCTATCAACTCATTTGGTGGTACATTTGCAGAGCAGCTAATGAACAGTACAACGAAGGTACTAATGATGAAATATTGAATGAGTTTCATATCTAAATTCCTTTTTAGTTTACTTATTATCTTGTTGTAGTTTTTGTACACGCTCTAATGCTTCTGCTGCTTCGGTCTTGTCGGCATCACCGTGAGAGAGAACCATTGCTAATTCGGCATCAGCCTGGGCGCGTTGCAGCATAGACTCTGCTTCCATTTTTTTCCCATTAAGAGCGAGAGCTTCCGCTTCGGCTAATTCTTCTTTTGCAAGTTGTAAATAGAGGGACGCGCTAGGAACCTCGGATGCGCCGCTCTCTTGAGCCGCACTGATTGCAGAAGTTGAAGCTTCTTTATTAATCACATCAGGGCTGCTTCCGCAACCGGCAAGCGTAAAAGCAATTATACACCCCGCTAACATTGCAATATGGATATGTTTCATTAAATCCTCCTGTTAAATTGATACATGACTTGAAATTGTTTTTCACAGAAAAAAATCTTTTTAGGAATCAGGATAAAATTACCGAGGATTACCTCTCAGTTCAATCGGGCAAAGGGATGAAAAAGGAACTACTCCATAAGAGTGAGCGAGAATTTATTCAGTAGTACGATTTTCAGTTACCGGCGTAATGATTAAATAAGCATTTATATTTTTATAAATTATGAAATAATGCTTCACTATTCCCCAAGTGAAGTACCCATTTAGAATCCGACAACATTACTAATTCCGCTTCGTAGGGAAAACCATAAAAATTGGAAAAATGTATTCTCCCGATTCCTGGAGTATTTTATTTCGCCAATTTTCATTTTACCACTTTTGTCTGGCAAGTTACTTCCGTTGATAATAAACGTTTTGCCAATAAGAGAGGCTATCTGATCAACTATTTCATTCTCGCTGCCGTTTTTACTCAGAATGATGATGGACAAATCTTCATACTCAACTTGTAAAGTACCACTTGCTTGCCCCGAAGCAACATTGATATTATACTTTGCGTACTGAATGATTCCTGATTTAACGCGGCGATGTTCGGCTGCTTCAAGGAATGTATTTACTCTAATGACATCCATCGTACTTAGCGATCCGGTAGATTGTAAGGAGAAATCTTTTGATGCGAGTGGAATTTCCATTAACAGTTTAATGGCACCTGAATTTAGAATAATTCCCTCTGCGTTTATAACTGTTAAGGCAAAACGATCTGAATGATTCGCAATTCCACTAATAGAAACATTCACATTATCAAAGGTAATTTCTCCGGGTGTTGCTTTTACAGCATATTGCTCACAATATTTCAAACGTCCATTTAGGATTTTCACACTATCTATTTCAATTACTTCTTTCATTGATGATAAAATTTCATTCGGCATTAGTGGTTTAGAAGAATTTTTATCGTATGGCTTATCCATATTCACCAAAATATCTGCATACACATCATGGATGATGATACTCTTGGCTTTATAGATGTTTCCCTTAAAAAGCGAAACAAAATCCAAACCCTTTATTTTTACTTGCGGAATACTAAAACGATACCTGGTTTGCCTGAATTGACTTTTCGCGAAAAATTGTTCATCGCTAATTAAGAAAGATGACATAATTGAATCTGCTGTTATTTCAGAATCTGGAACCGATGCATGCAGCATTCCAAGAGAAAATTTGTTTTGCGATTTATGATCATTCAGAACAATATTTTTTGCATCAAAAACCAAGCTTGTAAGAGAGTTTTGAGTAAGACCTCCATTCCAAATCATATCTATCCATCCGATTCCGCCAAAGGAGAATGAAGTCGCATTACAGGTTAAAGTTGAATCTTTTGCCTTGAGTGTTATAGAATTACACCCTAAACGATTATTCCAGATATTGTAGTGTATATCTCCCAGTTCAATTGAATATGCCGGATAAGCTTTTGTGAATGCTTTCGTAATTGGTTTCTTAAAAAAGGTATTGATTAAAGGATCAGGAAACAAAATCATTATCACTGCACAGAGGAGAATTATGGAAACAAGAATAAGCCCTGCACGTTTCACTACTTTTAAGAGAGTAATTTTATTCCAATTAGTAAATATATTTTTGGTCGAAGATGTTTTTATCATTGTACTTTCTGCTTCTTCAATACAAGCTTAGAAATATCATCAGATTTTTCCGATCCGAGCAGCAAAGCAATCCATTGTGTACTTTCATTACTTTCAAATGCATATTTCAAAGTCATCGTAAGCGGTATGCAAAGAATTGCCCCTACCAATCCGAGAATACTACCCCAAAAAAGCAAAGAGAGAAAGACTACCAATGTTGAGAGTCCGAGTTTCCTTCCCATAAGGCGTGTTTCAATAACATTACCTATAACGAACCCTACAACAACATTGCCGACCAGTACAAGTATGGCACTACCCAGCCCGAGTTGAACGAGAGCTAAAAGGGCCGCGGGAATGGCGGCGATAATCGCTCCGATATTTGGTATGTAATGAAGCAGAAAGGCAAGGAAGCCCCAGAGAATAGGAAATTGCACACCGAGTATGTACATCCATAACGCAATTAAGATTCCGGCAACCAGATTGATTATAGTTTTGATTACCATATAACGCTTCATATCAATAACATATTTTGTGAAATGAGGAAATATTTTATGAGGATCACCAAGTATCGTGCGGACTTTTAAAGGAAAACTGGATACTTCAAGCAATATAAATGTTACTGTAAGAAGAATTAAAATGAGGTCGGAAAGTATAGAGCTCAAACCCGTTAGTAAACCAGCAGTAAGGCTCATAATTACCTCAGGTTTAATATACTCAAGTAATATTTTTTGCGTTCCTGAAATACCCTTACTTCTCAAAAAAGCACTAAGATTCAGGACTTGTTTTCTTATACTTGATTGCAGCAATGGCAGTTCGTCAGACAAGCCGCTGATGGATGTACCTAATTGCGCACCTATCAAAACTATAATTGTTATCATGCCAGTCATCACAATCAAGACAGCTAATCCGGACGGAACTTTTTTTTCTTTTAACCAGAGCACCGGATGAGTCGCTAATATAGCGAGGAAAAAAGAGACAAGGAGCAGAACAACAACCGTTTGTGCAAGGTTTATCCCCGCAACAATTATAACAAATGCGGCCGTGCCAACCAGAATGCGTATTCCACGTAAAACATTACTTTGCTCAGTCATAATTTTATACAATTATACTTTTTGATTTTTAAATCAGATGTCATGGCAACTGCCGTGACCAATAAGAAAATCACAAAACAGCAAAGATTTTCCTTAAAAAATATTTACTCCAGCAGGGCAGTCGAAAAGTAGGAAGTTGTTTAAATAACATTTCAATCTTTCCTTGTCAATTATTGAGTCTATAAACTCTGTCTTCAATAATCAATGCTGCCTGTTAGAAAATGGGGCATGACCTAATATCAGAGAATGCGGCGTCCGCTAATAATCCTGACTAAAATCATTATAACTGCAATCACCAAAAGGATGTGTATAACACCGCCCATAGTGTAAGAAGTAACGATTCCTAGTAACCATAGTATTATCAAAATTATCGCTAAAGTTTTTAACATCAGACAGTTCCTTTTTATAATTTTTTTTTGATGCTGCCTCATGCAAAGAATACATCAGCGTTAAGGCAGTTAAAACTAAAATCCTCAATAAACTTAATAGATATCATAGTAATTGAATTGGTATTCCTAGAAAGTAAATTTGACTTCAAATTCGGCAGACCCCCGGAGCAGTTGGAGATCTGCACTGAATTTGAAGCCAATACTCTTAAACCTTTATAGCTCTTGTCAGTACCAATCCTGTGCAAGTAAATAAGAATTAAGCAAATTATATTCACTGCTCATTTCAACATACATTATTCAGTATCCACTCTAAAAGAGGGTGTTATGCCCGATCTGATTACAATTGTATAACGATTGTCTTTAGCTGCGAAGAATGTTATTTCGGGTGATATTGACTCATTCTGAATAACAGCTGTCACTGTAATATTTCCTTCAGCGGCACTTTGATATCCCGTTGTTTGCCCCGCCTCAACATCGTTGATATTAATAGTATTTCCACCTGTTGTTTGTATCTGAACATTTGCTTTATTTGATCTTTCGTTAAAGATCCGGAATTGGGGATCTGCATCCTCCGAACAACCAATGATAGCAATTAAGAACACCAAACCAAGAATACCGCTTATTATATTTTTCATATTTTCTCCTACTTCACATTTTATTTCGTCTGCTGTAAAAAAATACAGCATACATATTTTAATAAACTGTCGACAACAAAAACAAATTTGTTAATCGCCTTAACTGTTTACAATTACGTTTCTAGTTAAAGAAATATCTTATACCCAATCCAGCGTCCAATCCAAAACCTGTACTTGGCGTAATCTGAAAAACCGGTACCAATTCTACAAATAAGTCTAAAGGGGTATTGCGTGGCAGCCATGCAATGCCTACAACTCCACGTGCACCGAATGATCCTTCATATCCACCACCACTATTGTATCTACCACCGATTCCATAATAGAGAGGAAATCTTTCATTTGAGCTAATGGCGTTAAATGAATGCCATAGATAATCCATGTGGAAATGGATTCGACTCTCGTTGTTATAATTACCATCGTACTTGATACGATCGCCACCAACGCCCACGCCAAGACCAAAATCAAAAGCATTTATCTTTGATGTCCAAAGCTTTGCACTAATCCCGGTGGGCTCTCCAACAACAAATCCTAAACCAAATCCGTGATCCTGAGCTATTATGGGCTTCGAAGAAAACATAATAAGACCCAAAACTATAACTGATAAAAATTTCCATTTCATAATTATTACTCCTTTATTCATATTGTAAAATTATCTCAGACTTAAATTGATTGCTGCAAGATCAGTATTCTGTTCTGCAATAACCTGTATGTTAGTAATTGTTGAATCCTTATAAGTTGTATTTGCTGGTACAATATTCACAGTATATGTACCCTGAATCAGAGCCATTAGCTTAAACGATCCTGTTGTTATATCTGCAAAAGTGCTTACTGTATCTGTTCCGTTAATAGCAAAAACAGTAGCCAGAGAACTTATCGGGTTTATACTTCCTGAAATAGTTCCTGAGATTACGACTGGGACAACTCTGATTACGGGTTTCAACTTATATTGCCCGGCACCGGTTTGTATTATTGAATGTCCTGCATCAAAATCCAACAGCAACTCATATACAAGTCCGGCTTCTATCTCAAATGCATGGTTTAATTTAACTCCCGATTCTATACCGCCTGGTGTATCGAGACTATGTGTAATACCATTAACTACAATATTGCTTCCTGTTCCAATAATTAATCTTATCTGTGAATAATGTCCGGCATCAAGATAGTTATCACCAAGAACGACACTTGCACCATTCGTTAAGGTGAGCAAATCATAAACAGCCGCGTTATTGTTTATCACAATCCATCCATTAGTTGAGTCAGCGTCAGTTCTATGAACCTCAACTCTCGTAACAGCAATATTTATTTCATCATAATCAGCTGGGCTGTCAACCATAGTTATCATTATTTGCCCCTGTGCGCTTTCCGGCGATGTTGAATCAGAACAATTCCACATGATCATAATTAGGGAAATAACACATATGGACATAATTGCACGAAGCATTTTTACCTTTACATTTTTCATTTACAGCTCTCCATTAAATAATCAATTAAAGTTCTAATATATCTTGTTCGCATTAGTGCCCTCCTTTTTGGTTGGAGTATCACATTTATGTATAGTAAAACTACGAGAAGGGAGCAGCCAAAACAATCGGGCGAAAGGATGAAAAAGGAACTACTCCCTTTGGGTGAGTAGCTCCCTTGTGTTGAAAGGGGTTACCTTTTTTTTCTGAAAAACAGCCAGCCGATGAAAACACCAAAACTGAATATAAAAAATGCAGGCACCAACCCGTAACTACCACCTAAACGGTTGTTTTTGTCCATCATCCCTTCAACTCCACCTTCCATTATTGCTCCGCCGTAGAAGTACAAAAAAAGTCCTACCACGCAAACCAGGAGGATAAGGGTTAGTCCATTCCCCGTTATGCTCATATTAAATCTCCGTTTTTATTAAGGGTAGCAATCCACATTTAACCATATTATATCTCGTCATACTACATACTAATATTTTTCATTTTTTCTTCTTATTCTTACCCTTGTTATTGCCATTATCGTGTTTTTGTTCTTTAATCCATTTGCTATGCTCAGGATGTCCTTTATTTACAAAATATTTCGAGTCCCGGCTATCTCGTATAGGTTTTTGATCATGACGGTCTTTATAGGATGAATATTTATTTTTATAGGATTTATGATTTCGCCAAGGTTTCTGCTCCTTCACTACTACTTTATATGACTTATATAAGTCATAATTACTATAGCGCGAAGGTAAGTGTGATGAATATATCCAACTCCGTTTACCACTGTCGTAAAAGTAATATCTATTTTCCGGGACATTGTAATAGACATCAATAGCCGGCAGATAATAGTTTTCGACATAATCATACCCTGTAGGTCCCCAAACCGGCTGGGAATCTAAATTAAAACTGATGTTTAATTGTGCATTTGAAATGTTTGCCAGAAACAATGTTGTGATTACTACAAATAAGTAACGCATCATAATTATCCTTCTTTGTTCTAAAGTTTGAACAAACAACCAACTGAACCAACAGAGGTTGCGAAATTATTTATTGATAACCGAAATACTATCTGAAATTGTACTAAGTGTTTCATCATTATAAGAATAGTTGGCTATCTCTAAACGCGTATGCAGAGCAAGTTTCTCCATTATATTATGGATGTGACTTTTAACAGTATAAGTTGAGATGTGAATTTTTTGACCTATCTCTTTATTGCTCATTCCTTCACTTAGCAGTCCTATTACTTCCTGTTCTCTATTTGTCATCTGAACTGCTTCTTTTAGTTTGGGTTTACCTTCTCTTATCGCGTGTTCAATAATCTGAGAAAACAGAGAATTAACAAGTAGAGAAGGTAGTATAGTTGAGCCTTCTGCCACTGCTCGTATAGTGATAAGGAAATCATTGAGAGAGGCATCTTTAAGAATGAAACCGTTGGCGCCTGCTTTCACATATTGCAAGATGTCCGCTTGTACAGGAGCCAGATCCATTACAATAATTTTCGCTTCTGGAAAGTCTGTCTTAACTATCTCCACTACATGCAAACTGTTTTGACTACGCAGCCCCAAATCCAGAAGAACAACATTTGGTTTTAATTGTCGGATTTTCGAAAGAGTTCTCTTCCCATCGCCAGATGCTGCAACTATAACTATATCCTTATGAGATTTAAGAAGCGCCAGAATTCCATCCCGTAGCAAACGATTATCCTCTATTAGTAATAATCTTATTTTTTTCATTTTTTGTAAACCAGCATATTTGTTTTAATCCTTTATTAACTCCCAAAGAATAAGCGCTCGGGTAGTTTTTTAATAGTTCGATTATTTTTAACCCTTGAATGAAAAACTTATAATCTGAGACAAAATGGATGGGTTTCCTCAAAATCATCTTGAAAAAAATTATAGCGAACCAATTATGAAATTTATAAATCTACTTAGGCTTTGCTACCAACAAGCAGTCCCGGATGTAGCTTTCCATTCTTCTTCTCGTTTTTAGCTGCCTTTTTTTCTTTCATTGTTTTTGATGCTTTTTTCTTGCCACCCTTTATACTGTCCTGACCTTTACTCATGACTTCTCCTTCAATTTATTTCACTTCTCTCATAAAACAATTCCAGTCTTTTTGTGAATTGTATCCTGAGGAAGACATAAGAATGTTAGGCAGTAATTAAACCTGGTACAATAGTGCAAAGGGATGAAAAACGGACTACATCTTTTGGTGGAGCAAACCATCTATGATTTTAACCCTGCCGAGATGAGCGGCTCTGGAATTGTTACATACTATTTATTTTTCTTAATGAATTGCAGCTATTCATTTCTGTCATATTAATGAGAATCAGAAAAAAGCATATTTGTGAATAAAAAGTGCTTAGGTCATCACAAAGTACTTATCCCCAACATTTTAAAACCCCCACAACAACCAGCTGCTTTGTGCTTTTTCCATAAGGATTTTGAAGCCTTCTGATCCTTCCTTTAAACTAACAAAAGTAGAATCAATATTTTTATCGAAGCTGATTTTTGCTTCTTTCATTAGCAATCTAAATCCTGATGAAGCTTCTTGCAGGTTAGCTATTGTTGAATTAAAATTATTTGCCACGGATTCATCCATCAACAACTTCCCAATTGTTCCTTTTCCTGATTCAATATTCTTTGTTATGCTTGATAAATAATTTGTTATGTTAGAGGAATTTTCCATGGTTGTTTTTAACGATAACAAAATATCATCCATATCAATCGGTGGACTTGTAGCCATTGAATCGCCGTTTTCTATTTGCTGTTTTCCACCTACTCCGGCATTAATAATTAATGCTTTATTACCCATAAGTCCTTCGGAGCCAATACTGGCAATAGCATCCTTTTTTATAAACCGTCGCACATTTTCTTCAATCATTATTTCCACATTGACCGAAGAATCACTGATAATTGTAATATTATCAACGGTACCAACGTTTACACCTGATAACCGAACATTATTACCAACCTGAAGTCCGGCAACATCCTTGAACACTCCGCTTAACCGAAAGGTGTCTCTGAACAATTGCTGCCTTTCACCAATAAAATATATGCCTGCGATAAGCAGCAATATTCCAAGGGAGATAAATATTCCCAATCTTACCTTATTAGATGTATCTTTTTTCATTTTATCTACACTCAAATGTTTTTAATTATTCAAAAAACGATCTTATCCAGGGGTCTGTTGATTTCTCAAGATCTGCATACGATCCTTCTGCAGCGCATACACCATCCTTTATCACAATAACTCTGTTTGCAATAAGTTTAGCGCATTCAATATCATGAGTTATTATTATAGAAGAAGTATTGTATTTTTTTTGTACTTCCAATATCAGGTTGCTAATTTCTTTTGATGTTATGGGATCCAACCCGGTGGTAGGTTCGTCATAAAGCATAATCTCAGGTTTTAATATTAGGGTTCGGGCTAAACCCACTCTTTTACGCATACCTCCTGAAAGTTCCGAGGGGGATAAATCTATTGCTTTTTCAAGACCAACGTCATGCAAAGCCTCTTTTACCAGCAAGTCCATTTCTTCTTTTTTTAAATTACGTTGCTGTCTTTTAAGGGGGAATTCAAGATTTTCCCTGACAGACATAGAATCATAAAGGGCGGCACTTTGAAAAAGAAAACCAATTTTTCTGTAAATCTGAACCAATTCTGTATTCTTCAGTAATGAAATATCCTGCCCGAATAGTATAAGTTTACCATCATCTATTTCAACCAACCCGACAATGCATTTAATAAGCACCGACTTACCTGTGCCGGATTGACCAAGTATTACAACATTTTCTCCTTTATTAACAACCAAATTAATATCCTGCAGCACATGGTTATTTTCAAAAGACTTTTTGAGATGAATCATTTCAACAACAATATTATCGTTCTGCTTATTGTCATCTCCTTTTTTTATTAATGTTGTGCTATCTGTCATTCTTCCAACTGTTCAGTTAGTTTTGAAGTAAACTTGCAATTTGCACTGCAATCATATCAATAATAAAAACCATTAAGGATGCGAATACTACCGATGTGTTTGCCGCTTTACCAACACCTTCGGTACCTTTGTTAGAATTGTATCCTTTGTAACTTCCAATTATCCCAATGGCGAAACCGAAGAAAACTGTTTTTATGATGGCTGGTATTACATCATTAAATTCCAGACTTTGAAATACCTGTGAAAAATATAAGTAGGCACTCACATCCCCTTTTATATTTATGCCTATATAAGACCCGCATAGACCAAGAGCATCGGCAAAAATTACTAATAGCGGAAGCATCAATGTTGCCGATAGAACTCTTGTGACAACGAGATACTTAAACGGATTTGTATCCGATACCTGCATTGCATCAATTTGTTCAGTTACCTTCATTGAAGCCAATTCTGCCCCTATTCCTGATCCGACTTTTCCCGCAAAAATTAGTGCCGTAATGACCGGACCTATTTCCCTGATTATTGAAACAGCCACCATAGCTGGTAACCAGGATTCTGCTCCAAACTTTGCCAGTGTTGGTCTTGATTGAATTGTAAGAACCAACCCGATTATAAATCCGGTAATGGCTATTAGAGGTAGAGATTTATAACCAACGAGAAAAGATTGCTTCAATAATTCATTTAATTCATAAGGGGGTTTTAATACTTCTTTAAAAAAACGGAGCGTAAAAGCGGATATAGAATATACTTCCAGAAAGAACTTTCTCAATACGGAATCCGAAATTGTTTTTGAAGAATTTTCCATTAGCCATTTCTCTTTTTTACAATTTATAGTTTCTCATTTATAACCGTATCAGCCTTTCTGCTTTCCGCCATATTTTTCTGTTCTATTGCAAACCTTTGGGCTTTTGCTTTTTCCATTTCTATAACTTTTAATGTTTCCGATTCCTCAGCCTTTAATTCAGATTGTAACACTACAATATGAGCCTGAGCCGCAGCACGTTTAAGTTCTAATCCGGATTGTCTGCGTTCAATTTCCTGTTGACGTAATATTTGTTCTTCATCGTTTTTTGCTTCCTGTGATAATCGAGCCGAACCGGTTAACACGCCCTCCGGACCAACATAAACATCAAGCAATTCAATTCCGCTATCGGTAAGTATAAACTCACGAATCTGATTAGAATGCGCCATGCCTCGCGATTTAAGAATATATAATCCTCTGTTTCTTTCGCCGCTAATTTCAATATCATGCAAAAGCAGCCACGTATCAATTAGTGAAGAGATTGACATATCCGTCAACTCCTGATTTTCGCCTCCTTTAGTCAGGTTTGCAAAGAACGCGGTGATATTCTTCGTCTTCAAATAATCCACAAGGCGCAGCAGCAGTATTTTTACTTCAGTTTCGTTATTTCCCATTATAAATGCATCAATGGGATCAAGTACAACTACTTGCGGATCGATTTTATCAATTAATTTAATAGATGTTGTTAAATGATGTTCCAATCCAAATAACGTTGGGCGTGTTGCATGAAAGTGAAGCAATCCTTTTTTCACCCACTGTTCCAGGTGCATTCCAATTGAACTCATATTGCGCATAAATTGACTTGGTGATTCTTCAAAAGCAAAATATAGAACCCGCTCACCGCGCTTGCAAGCCGCTTCAACAAATTGCGCCGCAAGACTTGTTTTACCAGTACCGGCAGTACCAGAAACAAGTATTGTGCTGCCACGGAAATAACCCTTGCCTGAAAGCATTGTATCAAGACGCGGAATGCCGCTGGAAATTCTATCGCTGGATGAAATATGATTTAATCCCAACGAAGTGACCGGTAAAATAGAAAAACCATCTTTATCAATTAAGAAGGGATATTCGTTTGTACCATGGGTTGAACCGCGATATTTAATAATTCGTAACCGCCTTATTGACGATTGTTCGCTAACCCGATGATCCAGAAAAATAACGCAATCAGAAACATATTCTTCCAAACCCTGGCGTGTTAAACTGCCATTTCCACGTTCTCCGGTAATAATTGTAGTAACGCCTTTCTTTTTCAGCCAACCGAATAAGCTACGCAGCTCTGTGCGTACAATAGTCGGATTGGGGAGCGCTGAAAAAAGCGATTCGATAGTATCCAGCACAACACGCTTAGCTCCAATTTTTTCTATCGCGTTATGAATACGGACAAACAATCCTTTTAGATCATATTCACCATACTCTTCAATTTCACCACGTTCAATATGAATATGCTCAAGCAAAATCTTTTTGCGCTTTACAAGGTCGTCCAAATCAAAACCCAGGGAAGCAACGTTTGCTGTTAGTTCTTTTTCAGTTTCCTCAAACGAGAAAAATACACCGGCTTCATTATATATTGTTGCACCACGAACTATAAACTCCATAGCAAAGAGAGTTTTTCCACAACCTGCGCCACCGCATACTAATGTCGGTCTGCCCTTTGGTAATCCACCACCTGTTATCTCATCTAACCCCTGAATACTTGTGGGGGCTTTAGGAAGAGTCTTTCGCACAATTTTTGTTATTTTTTTTTCCATCCAAATTATCTCTTAATTTATTTTAGTTACTTATTATTTTTTTTCAAAAAAAATGCTATGTCCTAATTCTATTATGACCACTATGCATTCTTTAGCAAATAGTTGATGAGATTCTATTATTATGTCTCATTCAGAAAACATTATAGAATAATTCATAAAACAAAACCATAGTCCAAAGGGATGATAAATGGACTACTTCTTTTTAAGGCTCTAAAAAATTGTTTGAAGTAAATGGACATGTTTCGCAAACCAGCTACGGCAACAGAGCTATGTCAATTCTACGATTCTGACTGCGTCCTTCCGGCGTATCATTGGTCGCCACCGGATGATATTCCGACATGCCGATGGACTGCAATAAATTTCCCTCAATACCAACTCTCTCCTGTAGAATGCGGACGACATTAGTTGCCCGTGCCGTAGAAAGCTCCCAATTAGTCGGGAACGTTGTTTGCAAGTTTTTATGTATTTTTTTATTATCGGTGTGACCCTCAACCCGAATAATTTTGTTATTGGTGTTTTTTAAAACGTTGCCGACCCGCTCCAGTATCAACAGTCCTTCCGGAGTGATTTCCGCTTCCCCTGAAGGAAACAAAACCTTATCAATCATAACAACTGATAATCGATCTGATAACTGGGTTATTTTAATCTGCCCTTGTTCAATTTCCTCTTCCATGTCAGTTAAGAGTTCAGCAAAAGTGCCCTTCAACTGCGTAATCTCATCTTCCTTCTCATTAGAAATATTTTCGATCTTGCTTTCATTTTCTTTCGCTGTTTTCTCGTTGGCATCATAGTAATAATAAGCGGCACCGGCAAAAAACAGTGTTAAAATGGCTAATATAATTTTCATTGTTATTCCTCTCTTTTCAAATATTCATATTATGAATGAAAATACTTTCAGCGAAATAAAAGAATAATGCTAAATCGAATTCCGCTTCTCTGCTATAATAACATTATTGAATATTATGCTGAATTGAAGGATGAATCAATAGAGCAAAGGGATGAAAAAGGAACTAGATATTTCGGACAGTGATATTCTGTTCCAAACAATAGATCTAATCCAGATAGACAGATGCATTTATAAAAGCGACTGGTTTTAGTATACATCAATCTGATCAAAATATTGCGGCGACATACAGGGCAATTGGAATTGCATTTGTCGTAATCGTCAATTCAATTGTTGACAAATGATTATGAGGTTTTTAGCGGTTGTGATTTCACTTCGGCTTGAACGGCGCATAAACAGGTTCCGAATATATAGATGCATCCGCACAAATAAATCCAGAGCAACAATGCCATTATTCCACCAAACGTTCCGTAAACAACGTTCAATGTAGCAAAGTCCCTTAGATAGATGGCAAAGAGACTTTCACTCACAATTAATAGAAAGGTTGTAAGCAGAGCGGCAATCCATACTTCGGCAAAACGCGTAGGACGACCCGGGGCAAACATATAAAACAGGCTCAGTCCTAGAAATATAAGCGTCAACGGGATAAAAAAGCTGCCGACACCAAACATCCAGGAACTGATATCATTTGTTGTAAAAAACCAATCCTTCGCTAATCTCATCAGCACAGCTGCAAGCATTCCCAAAAAAATCAGAATTCCTGTGATACTAAGTAGCGCAACGCTTCTTAGAGGCAGATGCCACCATTTTTTGTATCCAACTATCCCCCATGCGAGGTTGGTAGAAAAAATTAAAGTTAGGAAACATTGGACGGCTGCCCAGATCAGTATGAGAAATGCGATAACACCGGCCTGCGCTCGCTCTTCTATCACTCCGGAAATTGTTTCAAAAACATAATTATGCATTTCACCACTAATTGGTACATAGCTTTCTATGTTAGCAATAATCTCTTTCCCTGCAAGATCCCTTTCAATAAACATCGAGGCAATAGTGACGAAAAGGACTATTATAGGAAACAGAGAGAAGAACATATTGAAGGCGAAAGCACCCGCCCACTGTGCTCCATTAATCCCCAAAAACTTTTTGAAGGCAAGTGAAAGAATCGTCCAGGCTTGTTTGAAACCTCGTCCAACTTTGCCTGCAGGAGAAAATAGAGCCAAGAATGCACCCATCATTTTTTTTACTTTATAGTAAAATAACATCATAACATTTGCTGGAAATATGTTCTTCATTTCGAAAAACCCATTCGTTCTTGCTTCATCAGTAAAGTCCCTGTATGCATCTTCCTAATTCCAATGTCCATACTGCTATCAATAAAAGATAACTCATTATTTTGTTCTCATTCGATTAAGAAGTTCATTTGCCGCTATAGGTGTTAATTCAGCGGCAGCACTTGATTTTAAAGCCCTGCTAAGTTCAACAAGTAAATCATTGAACCCTGCTTCTTTTTGGTTCCGCAAAACATGATGGGCTCCCTCTCTCAATAAAACAGAATCTTCTTTGCTTTCCAAGAGTGCTTCAAGTAATGAATTCCATGCATTTTTTTTAAATTTATTTAAGGCTTCAGCGGCTAACCATCTAACATCCATATTTCTATCTTCGAGCGCTTTTACTAAAGATGGAATTGCTCTAATATCACCGATAGCGCCAAGCGTTTTGGCTGCTTCCCAACGAAAATGATCTACCTTAGAATTCTCGAGAGTCTTAATAAGGAGGGGAACAGCGGGTTTACCCAAAGACACCAACGCTTTCCTGGCTATCTGACGTGTAGTACTGATCTTACTTGCCAACATGTCTACCAGGGTCTCTTTGCTTGTGCCCGTCTTTTTTTGATTGATCATCTTTATTCCTCAGATTTAATCTGCCTGGTGTTTTAGAATTATTGATCCTTATATTTTCGCCAGACAGAGAAGACTCCTTCTGCAATTGTGCTTAGCTTTTTAATCAGGCTTATGATATGTCTCGGTGTACGGAGTAATTTCCTTGGACCTGAATCCGGAATTTTATCACGCAAAGTTTTTATTGATAAATCAATTTCTATCCAATACCATTCTAAATCGCTCACAATCCTGTTTGTCCGGCGGGTAAGCTCATCCATATTTCGCAATATAGGAATTGCATTCTCGGTAAGGTGACGTATATCTTTACTAACTGTCTCAATCTGCTTGAAAATTTTATTGATATACACTATAGCGAAAATACAGAGCGTTGTAACTGAAAGGACTAAGATAATTACCAAAACATTAGTTAAAATCATTTTTTATCAAACTTCCTTTCTGATTTATAATCTGCTAAGCCTGATTTAATGGCAGATTTCAAATGCATGCTTTCTTTCTCAAGATTATTTTTGCCGACTTTGATATAATTTTCGACTTTATCTTTTACTTTGTTCAAAGTTTTATCGGCTTCACTCATTAGAGCATCTGTCTTTTTTTCAGCCTCAGAAACCAATAATTTAGATTTGGTTTTTACGTCATTAATTAAGCGCTCTGTTTTCATTTTTGCATTCGACATATATTCGTCGGCATCTTCAATTAAGTCTTGTGATTTGGTTTTAATATTTTCGCGCATTTCTTCCCCTGATTTAGGAGCAAATAAAAGTGCAATTATTGCTCCTACCAGAGTACCGGCAAAAAATCCAATCACTAAACCTTTGCCTATTCCTTTTTCTTCGCTAGCCATATTAGATCTCCATCGATTATGTTTAATATCATTATAAAAATATTATATGCTTCAATTCAGTCTCTTTCATCAGAACGAGAAACTATTTAGTTTTATTCGGTCCCAATTATCACAAGTTAAAAGGAAGAATTCAATCGGGCAAAGGGATGAAAAAGGGATTACTTCTTTTGGATTATTATTTTATGATAATTTAACCGATTAATGATTAATTATCATCGTAAGTGTTATAAGAGTCGGATAGATAGGCCCATTTAGCAATCTGCAAACGAGTTTGAAGCGCCATTTTTTCGAGAATGTTATTAACATGACTTTTTACCGTCTAGGTCGAAAAGTGCTGTTTTTGTTCAATTTCTTTATTAGTGGAACTATCTTATATCAATTCTATCAATTGCCGTTCGCGCTTTGTCTTAGCATGGATTCAACGACGGGTGCATAGTTAGATCCGTTGATTGCATGTTCAACTATCTAAGAAAAAAGGGAACCGGTTATGTGGGGTGGTAAAACCCGATTGCCCTGATATACAGAATGTATTGTTTTAAAAAATTCGTCTATGATCGCATCTTTTAATATAAATCCCGCTACTCCTGTCTGAACAAATTCCTTTCATCGGAGGCTGATTGTATTATTATTAAATCATTTTTTTAAAGTAAAAGTAAATGTCGAACCTTTCCCTTGTTCACTTTTAACCCAAATTTTACCGTTATTTTTTTCGATAAATTCTTTGCATAGGGGTAAACCGAGGCCGGTTCCATTTTCTCCGGCGGTTCCGACAGTTGAAAATAACGTATTAAACTCAAACAGTTCAGAAATATTTTCTTTTTTAATTCCGATTCCGTTATCCTTAACAGACACTTCCATGAATCCGTTTTTATTAAGTGACGAAACAGTAATCTTTCCTCCCGTAGGTGTAAATTTGATTGCATTTATTATAAGGTTATGAATAACAGAGTCAATCATATCAGCATCGGCAAAAACGAACGATTGGGGATTAACATTGTTGGAGATTGAAATATTTTTATTAACGGCAGCCTGATCTGATATTTTGATTATATTGTTTACAATATCATTGAGTTTAATCTTTGTGGGTTTAGGGGCGAGCATATTTCTTTGCATCATTGACCAATTAAGTAAATTTTTAAGAAGACCATAAAGGCTATGCAAATTATCATTTATGCTTTTACCAAATAATACAATCTCGTCATGCGATAAACTTTCAATTCCCGTTGCAAGAAATTCTGAAGAGCTTAACAAAGACCGGAAAGGGCTTCTTAAATCAGGTGAAATTATAGAAAAAAATTTATCTTTTTGGGCATTTAGTATTGTAAGTTTTTCGGTGTTTTTTTTAAGATCATCTTCTACCTGTTTATATTCAGTCAAATCAATAAGAGCAATCTGGCATTTTTGTTCTTGTTCCAGATTGTCGACTAATTCTATTCCTTCCACCAGAACATTAAATTCGTGTTTATCTTTGTTAATTACCTTTAATTCGCAATGCTGTTTTACCGGAGAACTAAAAAGAGTTTTTAAAAATGAATTGAAAGTATTCCTTTCATAAAGCGGAAGATATTTAATGAAATAATTGCCAATCAATTTGTTCCGGTAAACACCAAACATTTTGCTAGCGCTTATATTCACTTCTTTAATTGTGCCTTCCGCGTTCAGAGTTAAGTAGGGGATAGGTGAAAAATCAAAAAGATTTACATATTTATTCCTCGACATTTCAAGTTCTTCTTGTGTAATTCTCAGCTCTTCGTTTTGATGTTCCAGTTCTATTTGATGAACCTGAAGCAGATGCACCAGTTTTTTAACATCTGCCAATTTTTCAACACCTGGCTTTTTAGGTCTCGGGTTTGTTTCTATCTTAGTTTTTTTAATAATTACTTTTTCTGATTCTTTTTTATTCCGATTCATCTTCATACCTCATTATTTAATATTCTGGCTCTGAATTGCAAGAAGAATAATTCCGGATACACCAGCCTGAATAAAAACCAAAATATCAGCCTGGGCTGGAATAAGATCCATGACTATGACCCTAGTCTTGGAAACTTCTTTCTTTACTTTTTTCAAAATAAGCAGACTATTTTGATCGGCTAAACCCAGATCGAGAAATAGAATATAGGATTTGGACTTGCTAATCATTGGCAATATGTTCTCGCCATTGCCCACAGAAGCCACAAGATTCATTTCGGACTGTTTCTTAATTATAGCCGAAATACCATCACATAACATCCTATTGTCTTCAATAAGCAGTATCCTGATTTTTTCCAATGATCTACAGGTTATTGTATACGCACATAGTACAAAATTATACTTTTACATCTGTAATCCAAATAAATTATGATAACTTAATACAATGGGGAAAAGTGATGAAAAAGGCACTACATCTTTTGTGTGCTGGTATTTTAGACTGCTGATTGACATCCGGTTTTAACTATTTTTTTTTGCCGTTTAAAAAAATAATTCCGCCAATTACGATTACTCCTAATCCAATATACGGGGACCAATTTGCAGAATGTTCCTTTTCTGCCGTTATCTCAACGCTTCCAAGATCGATAATTTTTTCTCTTGTTACATACTCAAATCCGGTGTACAAAGTCATGAGCAAACCAATTACCACTATTATTAGACCTATTATTTTAGAATTCATTGTAAAAATCCTTTAACTTTTCTATAAATATTTATTTACATTCTTGTTGGTTACTACTAACTAATCCAACAAGAATGCATGGAATATCTTGTACTGCAATTTGTTATTAATCTGAAATTATTTTTCGTAGTTCATCTTTGGTTTTACCTAGTTTTCTTTGCAATCGTCCTATAAGTTCCTCTTCTTCACCTTCTTTGAATAGGAAATCCTCATCTGTCAGGTTTGCGAAACTCTGCATGAGTTTAACTTTCGCTTCATTCCAATTTCCTTTTACCGATACTGAATCCATTTTTTGTCTCCTTTTATACTTTTCATTTATAGTTATACATTGTAATAGTGTTAATTCGGCACATCATTATACGAGGGCATCGATGGTTGTACATCGGGCAAAAGGATGAAAAAGGGACTACCTCCTTTGAGTGACCGGTACAGTTGTCGCAAAATCAGGTGCTGATTGTAATATCAAATAATATTTTCGGCTATACAAACTCTAATAGTGTTGAAGATATAACTACTTTCATTCTTGCTAATGAAGCGCTCACCTTTTTTCCGGAAATTTCATCTCATTCATGATCCGATTGTTCAGCATTACTTCTCCTTAGATCCTGCTGACGTCCAAGGATGCCTTCAATCATATTTAGTAATTTATCAATAGCGCCATCAAGTGCCTCGTTCAAGTTCGCCGCATTGTTAGTGACTACAATGGGCTGACGTCCTTCGAGGCGCGCTTCGAGCATGCAGCGTTTGTCGTTCCTTCCATTCTTGTCACCGTCTTCATCTTTCATGTGGACTTCCACACTAGTAATGTGATCACTCACTCTACTTAGTGAATTCTCAATTATTCTACTGAAATTAGCTATCAGATCTTCATTACCCTGAATATTATGACCGGTATTGATTTGGATATTCATTTTTTCCCTTTATAACTGTTTATCAAATTTTTAGTTATTACTAACTATTGGAATTATGATTCGTCCTTTGTAGTACGTATTAACCCAACACCCGCAATAAAGAAAATAAGACCGATTATGCCGTAAACCATAGACGCTTTAATATTTCCTATCCAACTGGTATTACTTGCAAATAATACCGAGGCATAAATAAGACCACCAATTCCGAGTACAGTAAGCACTCCTCCGAAGATTCTTTTCATATTCATAAGTTTCTCTTTTTTATTTAAGGATTTGCTAAAACATTTTTTCTATTCTAAAAACTTTATTACAAAAACAGTCAAGCATATTAAATTAAAATAACCGCCTTAGTGAACCGTTATAGATGCTTGTTGATAGCTTCTCCCTACGTTTAATGATTACTTTAATATAATAAGAAGTGATTCAGAATTGTTCAATCGTCCAAAAGGATGAAAAAGGAACTACACCTTTTGCCATAGTTGAATGTGTTTGGAGATAAGAAACAGTTGATTAGTTTCAAGCAAGAACCTTTTCCGGGGTGAGAAATATCAGATAATATGTGAAGAGGAAAAATTCTATTTAAAATAAAAAATCCCGGTGTTTGCCGGGATTTTAAAAACAATAATAATCAGTTTTAATTCATCACTCTAACTTCTGAGGCTTGTAATCCTTTATCACCCTGGACAACCGTATACTCAACTTTATCATTTTCTTCTAAAGATTTGTAACCATCGCCAATTATTGACTTAAAATGTACGAATACATCATCGCCACTTGACTGCTGAATAAAACCAAAACCTTTTTCGCTGTTAAACCATTTAACAGATCCTTCTTTGCGCTCTGCCATAACAGTGCTCCTTTGTAACTAATTGAATAATAATTTTGACAGGGCTCTAAAATCTATAGGAAAGTTAAGAATTACTTCTACTTCAACATTTACGATTACACACTTCTTTGGAGGGTGTTCTTTAAAGTTACTGCCTTGCAATAACAAACATAGGCAAAGTATTTACTGAAACCTAATTATCATTTAAAAGTCAGATTGGCAATGACGGCTTTTATCAGGTGTATTTTCTTTCAAAACAATTTAGATAATCCTATTTCACTAAAAATAATTCAAAATATGGTCGATTGATTATTTTTTAAGCTGAGGCTTATCAAAGGATTATTAATCTAATAAAGAGGTGTTATCCATTGCCGTATTATAGTTGTCAGATATATGGGCATGTTTAGCAATTTGCACACGGGTGTGCAGAGCTAGTTTTTCAAGTATATTGTGAACATGGCTCTTTACCGTATAAGGTGAGAGATGAAGTTTTTGCGCGATTTCCTTATTAGTCAAACCATCAGCAATCAATTCAATTACCTGCCGCTCTCGGTTTGTCATACTTACAGAATCCCTTAAAATGGATGGATTGGGATCACTTACGGCCTGATTTATTATCTGGGAAAACAATGAACCAGTTAGATTTGGTGGTAAAATCTGAGCTCCTTCATAAATGGATCTGATTGTAGTCAGGAAATCATCAATGGTCGCATCTTTAAGAATAAAACCTGAAACACCAGCCTGAACAAAATCCAAAACATCTGCCTGGGCTGGAATTAGATCCATGACTATCACCTTGGTTTTGGTAACTTCTTTCTTTACTCTTTTCAAAATATGCAGACTATTTTGATCGCTTAACCCCAGATCCAGAAGCAGAATATCTGGTTTGTGTTTGCCAATCATTGGCAATACGTTCTCACCATTACCTACAGCAGCCGCAATATTCATGTCGGACTGCTTCTTAAGCATAGCGGCAATACCATCTCGTAACAGCCTGTTGTCTTCAATAAGTACTATTTTAATTTTTTTCAATAATTTTCCGGCTTAATAAACAATTACTACTCCAGCGAAGTGATTTCCTTGGTCATCTATTCTTTTCCAAAAAGAGGACTTATATTTTAATTGTCATCGGTAAAAGATAAACGAATTCTGAATATATGCAAACAAAATTCGATTAAATGTGCGCTGGAATAGGCATAAACATTCGAGAAAAAAGAAATTTCGAAGTTTTTTTTATTTAATTCCAGGATTTCTATTGGTCTGTCTGAATTTACCGGCCCAGTTCCAAACATCACTGAACCTTCTCTTATATAAGTTCTTTAACAAAATTTTCCGTTAATATGTTCTAAAAATTCAACTTTCTGCCCGGTTGTCCCTATCCAAAACCTCTCCCGTATGTAAAACACACCCTTTTCGCATAAACTCCTTGATATTTATATATTTCATACAACTCTTTTAACTAACAGAGTATTCCTTATGTTTATATCATTATTCCTATTTCTTAATGGTTAATGGGTTGCATCATTACTATTTCAGAAAAGCTGCTTAACAATTTTCCAAGTTATACCTTCATCATCAAGTCTTCGTTGATCGATCCAGAATTATTTACATTTTTTGCTAAAACCACTTCGATCAAATTGGTTTTCAAGAATTTCCAATTTCAATTAAATCGTTTCTAACTTTTGACTCAATGACACCCGTAAAATCGACTTAGTTTTTAGGTAATATTCTTATCGGATTAGGTTTGGGATAGGGACACGTCTACACAGACACCATTTAAAAACAAAAAGCTCGAAAACGGCTTAAAATCGCTGTAATCGAGCTTTTAAAAATAGTAGCGGAGAGTTAGGGAAACTGCGCAACGTATGATTTTAGCTTAAAAATGAGGTTTTGAGACCAAAAAAAGACTAACTATTTTCCTCTTTTTCCCAGCTCCATTTTAGATAATTCCAGGACTCTTCCTTGCCTTCAGTAAAAACCGGATCTAAAACATATTCAAAATATTTCGTTTTTAGCTTAAATATCTAGCTTTTCAAAATGTTGTGCCCATTTTGTGACCGAGACGTTTCCAATTACACCGTCTACACAGACTAGGCAGAAATTAATAAAATATAGATTCTCTGTATTTTCTATTCATTAAAAAATTCTCACGTATAGAAAAGCAATGTTTCCTATACATGATAACATTCTCATATATACAAGGCTAACGTTTAGATATATGACAAACTCTTTAGATATGATAAATAAGGCTCCCTATTCATAAGGTGGATTTACTGTTTGAATAGGAGTTGAATTTTCAACTATTGTCTCACCTTTAAATAGATTGTACAATGGAGTATTTATATAAAAGTTTGTTCGCCATATCTTTTGTTTTTCTAACAAACCTAATTCAACCAATTGTTCAAGGTATCTTCTTGCTGTGATCCTTGAAACATTTAGATCCCGCATTAGAAATTCAATTTTAGTGTAAGGATGTCTAAAGAGATTATTTAAAAGATCCTGGCTATAAATTTTAGGTAAATCATGCCTAATACGATGTTTATAATCCAGCATCGTTTGACGTATACTTCTGATTAGCCCAATTGTTTCCTTAGCTGTTTCTTCAACTCCGGTTAGCATGTAGAGAATCCAGTCTTCCCAGTTGTCATTATCCCTCACATTTTGCAACAATCGATAATAATCAGATTTATGCTTAATAATATAACGGCTTAGATAAAGAATCGGCAAATCTAATAAATCATTCATTACCAGATAAACAATATTTAAAATTCTACCAGTCCTTCCATTCCCGTCATAGAAGGGATGAATGCTTTCAAATTGAAAATGAATAATTGCCATTTTTACCAAAGGGTCCACATCTAGCACTGCTTTATCATTGATAAATCTTACAAGATTGTCCATCAGATCAATAATCAACTGAGGATTCTGTGGTGGACTATACACTTTTTTCCCGGTTGTCTGATTTACTAAAGCTGTCCCAGGTAATTTTCTAAATCCAGCATCATTTTGTTCGAGAATTTTTTGAATTTCTAAAACATGGTTGCTGCTCAAATATTTATTGTGGCGAACTAATTGAAATCCATGTTTTAAAGCTTCCACATAGTTGCCCACTTCCTTGGCCGAAGCATTCACAGAAAATTCTTCGAAAAGCATAGCTTTATATAATTCGTCATGAGTAGTTATTATATTTTCAATTGCGGAACTGTCTTTGGCTTCCTGTAAAGCAAGAGTATTGATTAGAATGCTTTCGTTGGGAATAGTTGCCGCCATTCCTTTTAGTTCAGCCAGATAACGATGCGCTTCACTCAATTTTTTAAGTATCCTTTTTGATTCTAGTTCTGTATTTGGCGGCAATGGTTTAACGACATATTCATTCATAAGTGTTCCTGCATCACTGGTTCTAAATCTGTTCAAAATAAAACCGTAAGATTTGTATTTTTACTAATGATGGATTATCAATAATATAAATTAACAAAATTCCTTGTGTACTAAGAAATATTTTTTCTTCAAGTGTATTGAAATTAGGATATTTCTTATATTAATATTATTAATAGTAAAAAACCACGGATATCTTTTCTAATGAATGGACTAGATCAAAAAATTAATGAGGCTGAAAACGCACTCAGCTCCCTTAATGATAGACGGAAAGATCTAATTGAAAAAATTGCGTTACTAAAACAAGAGAAACAATTATCTCAAATAACACCAACTGTTAGTGTCGCAACAAAAAACAGCATTAGTATAAATAATCACTCATCGGAAAAAGAAAAAATTGATTTGTTCCTTTCGTTATTCAGAGGTAGAATAGATGTTTTTCCAAAAAGATTTGAGAATAAAAAAACGGGAAAATCAGGATACAGTCCCGCATGTAATAATGAATGGATTTCTGGTTTCTGTAACAAACCCAAAATAAAATGCAGCGAATGCCACAATCAGCAGTTTATTCCAGTTAGTGAAAAAATAATTCGAAATCACTTAATCGGTTCAGATAGTGATTCACATTCAAAAATAGATTACGTAATTGGAGTATATCCATTACTTCAAGATGATTCATGCTGTTTCTTAGCTATTGATTTTGATAAATCAAACTGGCAAAATGATGTTGCAGCTTTCCTTGATATTACTCGTGAATTAAATATTCCGGCTTCGCTTGAAAGATCCCGTTCTGGAAATGGTGGACATATATGGATTTTTTTCTCGGAACCCATTGCAGCCTCATTAGCTAGAAAAATGGGTTCATATCTACTAACACTTACAATGGAAAAAAGACCAGAAATTAATTTTGATTCTTACGATCGTTTCTTTCCAAGTCAGGATTTCATGCCTAAAGGTGGTTTTGGTAATTTAATTGCATTGCCTCTTCAAAAAAAAGCACGTGCTATTGGTAATAGTGTTTTTATTGATTACAAATTTGTTCCATATGAAGACCAATGGAATTATTTGGGAAGCATAAGACGACTGACTAAATCGGAAACTGAAGTGCTAGTTTGTAGTGCTGCTTTGAATGAAATGATCTTAGATGTGAAGACAGTAAGCAATGAAGATTGTGAAGAGCCATGGCAGGTTACACCTTCGAAAAAGAAGAAGTTGTTTTTTAAACCAGGAGAATTAACGCTAAAACTAAAATTAGTTCATTGAAAAAGAAGGTTTACCCCCCTCTTTAATTAATGCTCTAATAAGGCTGGCTGCTTTTCAGAATCCTGAATTCTTTAAAGCTCAAGCGATGAGACTTCCAACATTTGATAAGCCTCGTATCATTAGTTGCCATGATGATTACCCAAAACATATTGGTCTTCCAAGAGGTTGCTTAGACGAAATTTGCCAGTTGTTAAACTCATTTTCAATTATCACTGAGATTAAAGACGAAATATATTCTGGTAAACTGATTGATGTAAACTTCTATGGTCAATTACGTGAAGATCAGGAAGATGCAGTCAATGAATTACTTAAATATGAAACCGGCATTCTCAATGCTACTACTGCATTTGGTAAGACAATTGTAGCTATTAATCTAATTGCAAAACGAAAAGTAAATACTCTTATACTCGTCCATAGAAAACAATTAGTAGATCAGTGGGTAGAAAAATTAAGCACATTTTTGCAATTGGATTCTAAAGATATAGGTGTTATAGGGGGTGGGAAAAGAAGAGTAACCGGGAGAATAGATGTAGCTATAATTCAATCACTAAGTCGAAAACATGAAGTTGATGAAATTATTTCCGATTACGGGCAGATTATTGTTGATGAATGTCATCATATCTCTGCATATAGTTTTGAACTTGCTGTCAGGCAATCAAAAGCTAAATACTTCCTTGGCTTGTCGGCCATTGTTACCAGAAAAGACGGTCATCATCCCATTGTTGTTATGAATTTGGGACCTATAAGATATAGTATAAATGCAAAAAAATTTAATGACCAAAGCTCTTTTGAACATCGAGTTGTGGTAAGAAAAACAAGTGCCCATTTTCATGGCTTACGAAATGAGAATGTGTATTCAATTATTGCTGAACTTTACTCAATGATTGTATTAGACGAAGAAAGAAATAAACTTATTGTAGAAGATATAATTGCTGTAGTAAACGAAAAAAGATTTCCATTAGTTTTAACTGAAAGAAGAGAACACATGAAATTATTGTATGAAATCCTATCACCCCTGGTCAATAATGTCTTCTTACTTGAAGCTGGTGCAGGTAAAAAAAGAAAACTTGAATTGGAAGAAAGAATGAATTTACTTCCAAATGATGAATCCAGAATAATAATTTCTACAGGGAAATATATCGGGGAGGGGTTCGATGATCCTAAACTAGATACATTATTTCTTACTATGCCTATTTCTTGGAAAGGAACAATTGCACAATACGCTGGGCGCCTTCATAGAATAAATCATCTCAAAAAAGAAGTCTTGATATATGATTATGTTGATTCTAATTCTCCTGTTTTGCTTAAAATGTTTTCTAGAAGGATCAAAGGTTATAGAGCAATCGGATATAATATTGATAACATATAGTTTGTATTAGCTGTTCATTAATCCATCCTTAATATCAATAACGATTTTTAGCTAATATCGCTATTTTTATGTTTCACAAATTAACCCTTCAAAATCAATCATGCTTCAATTTTTACTTAGTTTATTCAAATCTCGGACTCAATTACAATTAGAAATCATATTCCTCAGAATGCAGTTAGAAATTCTTAATAGAACGGCGAAGAAAATCCAGATAAAGAACCGTGATCGATTCTTTTTCGTTTTCATGAAAAGAATTTTTACCAATTGGAAAGCAAATCTAATAATTATCAAACCCGAAACTGTTATCAAATGGCACAAGAAGGGATTCAAATTATATTGGAGAATTAAAAGCAAAGATAAAGGCGGCAGACCGAAAATTGAAAAAGAATTAAAAACTCTTATCCGACAAATAGCTTTTGATAATCCTCTTTGGGGAGTTCCTCGAATCCATGGTGAATTATTGAAACTTGGTTTTCGTATTTCACAATCTACTGTACTGAGATATATGCCAAAAGGAAATTGTAGAACTACCGGACAAAGATGGAAGACATTTCTTAAAAACTATTCTCGGGAAATATTTTCTGTTGATTTCTTTACGGTTGCGACTGTTAATTTTAAGAGAATCTATGTTCTTGTTTTCCTGGACCATTATAGGAGAAAAATTATTCATTTCAATATTACTTCAAACCCAACATCATTATGGACAGCTCAGCAGTTAAGAAATTCTCTATTTAACAGAGAACCTCCTAAATACATAATTCGAGATCGCGATAGTATTTTTGGAAACGCTTTTAATGAAACCTTACGTAACTTTGGTATCAAACAAATTGTCACCCAATACCACTCGCCTTGGCAAAATGGATATGTTGAAAGAGTAATTGGAAGTATTCGGCGCGAATGTTTGGACCATTTAATAATCTTCAATGAAAATCATTTGAGAAATGTTTTACGTGAGTATGTTAGCTACTACAATAAATATAGAACTCATCTGGGACTGAATAAAGATTCACCTGAATCAAAGTCAATTCAGTGTAACGGGGAAATCGAAAAAACTCCTATGGTGAATGGATTACATCATTATTATTTCAGGAAAGCTGCTTAACAATTTTCCAAGTTTTTCCTTTATCATCAAGTCTTAGTTGATCGACCCAGAATTATTTCCACTTTTGATTAAAACCACTTCGATCATATTATTTGCCAAGAAATTTCATTAACAATTATGTGGTTTCTTACTTTAGACTCCATGACATCAATAAATTCGACTTAATTCTTCTGTGATCTTAGTGTCGGATGAGGTTTTGGATAGGGACACGTCTACACAGACACCATTTAAAAACAAAAAGCTCGAAAACGGCTTAAAATCGCTGTAATCGAGCTTTTAAAAATAGTAGCGGAGAGTTAGGGAAACTGCTTAACGTATGTTTTTAGCTCATAAATAAAGTTTTGAGACTAAAAAGTGACTAATCATTTTCACCTTTTTCCTTGCTCAAATTGATCCTTCAATAATCTTCAAGTCTTAATTGACCGACTCAGGATTACTTCCATTTTTGTTCAAAACCACTCCAAAAATACTATTTGTCAAGAATTCTCATTAACAATAATTTGTTTCTAACTTTAAACTCAACGAAAGCAATAAAATCGAATTAATTCTTCTGTGATTTTAGTGCTGGACGAGGTTTTGGATAGGGACACCATAAAACATTCTATAGATTTTTGTACCAGTCTTGTTTTTTATTCTCATAATCCATCGTTTTGAAGGATTGTATTTATCAGCAGAATATGTATGCCCAAATACTTTCTTATACATATTTGGATTAAGAGTTACAATGAAGACAGACCACATAGTGGAAAACATTGTGATGGATAGACACTGATGGAAACATTTTTACAAGCCAAGCATCTTACTCAAGACAAAATGCTTGGTTATAATCTTACAGTTATTAGTCAACTAACAATAGGGGGTGTCAGATTAAATAGTGATTAGTACAAATTAATCCATATACAAAAGGAATGAACAATGCACTCAAACTTGATACGCTATTTAGTAATATTAATATCAATTATTCTAATAATATCGGCATGCGATGAAGGAACTGAACCACCCTTAGATAGATCTATTCCGGTGTTAACAACAGCTGCAGTAACCGGTATAACTTCATCTTCTGCAATATCCGGCGGTAATATTACTTCAGACGGTGAAACTGCTATTACAGCAAGAGGTATTTGCTGGAGTACGAACACTACGCCAACAACAGCCAGTGAACAAACAAGCAGCGGAACTGGATCAGGTAGTTTTTCAAGCGTGTTAATAGGATTAACCGCTAATACAACTTATTATGTCCGTTCATATGCAACAAACAGCGTCGGAACTGGGTATGGTGATATCATTTCCTTTACCACATCATCTATAGAAGACAATTTTGTAAGCGATATAGACGGAAACGTTTATCACACAGTCACAATAGGGACGCAAACATGGCTTGTTGAAGACTTAAAAACTACGCGTTATCGTAATGGTGATTCTATTGAGCACATTTCGGATAATACAACATGGGGGAATACAACGAACGGAGCTTATTGTAATTATGATAACAACCCCATTAATGTAATTACATACGGAAGATTATATAATTGGGCGGCGGTTAATGATTCACGAAATATCGCACCACAAGGATATCATGTCCCAACTAATACAGAATGGGAGACGCTAGTAAATTATCTTGGCGGGTTAGATGTTGCCGGGGGTAAAATTAAAGAAGCCGGAACTTCACATTGGTGGGCGCCAAACAACGGTGCTACAAACGAATCGGGTTTCACAGGACTTCCGGGGGGATATCGTAATGCAAGCGGTACTTATCTTGCGCTGGGCGGTGCATCACTTTGGTGGACTTCTACAACTCTGAATAATTATCCCATGTCAGCTAATTCATGGCATTTAGATTATATGTTCTTCTGGATTTTAAATGGCGGAACAGATAAAAAGGAAGGAATTAGCGTGCGATGTATAAAAGATTAAAGCGTGTAAACAACATAATTACATCGATTATTCAATAAAGCAAAGGATAAATATTCAGTAAAAATAAGGGAACATGTACCAAATAATTATATCTTCAAAAGGATTTATTAATGAATCTGATCCTTATGTATTACTTTTTGAGGGGGATAAAATAAAAGTAGACCTTAAAGAAAATGTGCAAACTTCTTTCATTGCCGAATTTCAAGCTGTCCGAACAAGAGTCCCTGGTCATGAAGCTGCTTATTTACTGCAATTAAGAAATTTCGAACTATTACGCAAGAAGGTGAAATTCCCAACAAGAATTGAAATCTTTTGGCGGTTTGCAAAAGAGAGGTTGTTTAAATTCCGTGGTACAAATCAGAAGAACCTATTCCTATATCTGAAAGAGATTGAATTTCGATATAATAAGAAAGAAATTTTCCCAGCGCTGCTGGAAAACCTTAGGTTTTCAGTTAGTGGCAAATAATGGTGTTGTACGACAAAAATTCTCAACTCTGAAAAACTCACTGACCAATTAGAGACCATTTACAGTCAAACACACATCCTACAGGTCCTATACAGCCGCTACATCCGGTGTTTTAAAAAACAAAAAACTCGAAAACTGATTTTGAGTTGTTCATTTATTATTGTGATTAAGATGAGGAGGATTAGCTACGCTGATCCTGTTTGAGGAGGTCCTGCAAAGAATTAAAGCTCACAATACTGCGTATTGTATCTTTTTCCATTTCCTCGTTTGCAGAAATATATTTCCGGCATTCGGAAATGAAAAAAGCTCAATCGAAAATATCAATTGAGCTTTAATTCTTTGCGGAGAGTTAGGGATTCGAACCCCAGAAGGACTTGCATCCTTAACGGTTTTCAAGACCGCCGCATTCAACCACTCTGCCAACTCTCCGTGGTAATCAAAATTTAAGACTCAAAAAGTAGTGGATTAATGGAAAAAAATCCAGTAAAATATTGTTCACTGTACACAAAATTCAAATCTATTTGTCAATTCCTCAATGAACTTGCTTAAAACAATACTTCTCAATTAGTTAGCTACACTTTATATGCGAAAATTCTATAAATTTCACAATCCAATAAATGGGACTTCCTGATGTCGATACAGACCGATGCACACGATAAAATAGAAGAAATTAGAGTAACACTATCCAAAAACAATTTTAGTGTTTCTCCCATTTCAGGAAGACAATACAATTACGAAGTTGTCGTTACAGATTATTCCGATTCTCTCAAAGTCCAGGTATACTTCGGAAAGAAAGGCGTTAAAACTATCCTGCAGGGAAATTCTGACACCGAGTTTTATCATCAGATTAACAACCTTATTTCAGATCAACCTATGCTCGCATTTCAAAATCCAGAACAGGATGAGCCTGAGGAGTATATTGGCACAGATGAATCCGGCAAGGGTGATTATTTTGGGCCACTTGTAATTGCGGGTGTTTACACGGATAAAAAAAGCCGCTCCAAATTAACCCAAATAGGAGTGAGGGATAGTAAAGAGCTTTCCGACCCTCAAATTGGGAAAATCGCAAAAAAGATTCTTGATGTTGTCGGAGAAAACCATCATATCATTAATATCCCTCCGGAGAAATACAATGCACTGTATGAGAGCTACAAGAATTTAAATAAACTTCTTAGTTGGGGGCATTCGGAGATTATTGAGAAATTGGTGGATCTGACCCGGACAAATAATGTGATTGTTGATAAATTCAGTAAGACTTCACTTGATATCTCGGCAAAAAAAGGTTTCGCAGATTTGAATATTTTTCTGACCCCAAAAGCAGAGAGATTTACAGCCGTTGCCGCCGCATCAATTTTGGCAAGGGACTCCTTCAACAGATGGTTCGAAAAAAAAGAAATAGAAGGACTTCCCCTATTAAAAGGCGCCTCTACAGAAGTAGAAAACCTTGCAAAAAAACTTGTACAAATTAACGGTCCTGAAATTCTTCAGGAGATCGCTAAACTCCATTTTAAGACTACACAAAAAATTTCCAACAAATAAACAAATATCCTCTCAATTTCGTATATTACGGGCTAATTTAAAATGTAATTAGGAGAAATTTGTCAATGCCAAAAAAATCGACTAGAGTAAGAAGGATAGGGATATTAACAGGTGGTGGTGATTGTCCCGGATTGAACGCTGTTATAAGAGGGGTTGCTAAGCCCGCGCATGATTTAGGTTTGTCTGTTCTTGGTATTGTTGACGGATTTGAAGGTTTAGTTGAAGGTAAGGCCGTAGAACTTTACAATAAAGATGTTTCCGGTATACTTCAGAGAGGCGGAACTATTCTTGGATCCTCTAATATGGGCGACCCATACCACTGGCCGGAAGAAGTTAATAAGAAAATAGAAATCGTTGACCGTTCAGAAGACGCCATAAAAAATTATGACGGTTGGAACCTGGACGCGCTGATTGCTATAGGCGGTGACGGTACAATGCATATTTCCCGTAAACTAGCCGCACTTGGAATGAACATAGTTGGTGTACCTAAAACAATTGATAATGATCTGGAAGCCACTGACCTTACATTTGGTCATGACTCCGCCGTATATGTTGTTTCGGAAGCACTCGATAGACTTCACACAACAGCTTCTTCGCATCATAGAGTTATGGTTGTTGAGGTAATGGGTCGTTACGCTGGCTGGATTGCACTAAACGGTGGATTAGCTGGCGGGGCTGATATTATTCTTCTGCCTGAAATACCATTTAGCTGGGACGCTATATACGATAAAATTATTGAAAGAAACATGATGGGTAAAAGGTTTAGTATTGTTTGTGTTTCTGAAGGTGCCCGTCCCAAAGGGGGCGAAATGGTAATGAAAGGAAAAGACATCAAAAGAACTGATCCCAACCAGTTAGGTGGAATTGGTGAACTTGTTGCAAGGAAAATTGAAGAGAATACGGGACGTGAAACAAGAGTTACCGTACTGGGACATTTACAGAGAGGCGGCAGCCCAACACCATTTGATAGAATTCTTTCTACCAAATTTGGAGTAATGGCTGCTCAATTGGCTGTTAAAAAACAGTTTGGTCAAATGGCAGCATTAAGGGGACGCGACATTGTAAGCATTCCTATTGAAGATGCAATTGCCAGACAAAAACTGGTTAAACCGAAAGATCAGGGTGTTCTTGCCGCTCATGCTGTCGGTGTAAGTTTTGGTACAGAAAATTTATAAAAGAACTTGATTTATTTTTAGAAAACACATAGATTTGGATCTGTCATTTATGGCAACTAAGTTCTTAAGGGGTCGTAGTTCAGTTGGTTAGAACGCCTGCCTGTCACGCAGGAGGTCGCGAGTTCGAGTCTCGTCGACCCCGCTCTTAAAGCCTTATAAGTAAATAACTTATAAGGCTTTTTCTTTTTATACCAACTTACCTGCAGTACAAACTGCAGTATAAACCTCCTTAATGCTATTTCTTTTACATGGTATTCACCAATTATCTTCTAGCAGATTATAGTTAATTTTGATATCTTAAAATATTGTTGTGTGTTATCTAATTTTTCATTTTAACTTTCCCGTCACTTCTAGTTAAAGGCTTTGAGAATGGTTATCAATCAAAAAGGAGGCATCAACACAGTCACGTCTGAAAATATACTACACTCATTACAATCAATTGGCTACAAGAAAAATCTCATCAAAAGAGACTACTCCTTTACAGATTTTCTATCAACCAACCCAACGACTCAAGTATCAGATCTGGCGGTATTTGGACATGAACCGCTGGACTATCGATCATCATGCTTTAGTATAAAACAATTATCTTCAAACATATCCTCCACAGAGGCAGCTCAAAATATGCGAGCATTAGGAGCACCGCATATTTTTATTATTAGCAACGGAACGACAGAGAGGTGGGAAAATCGAAGCAATAAAGCCATTCAAGCTGAGCTTCTTAGTACAACCCAACTTGGAAGTTACATAAAGAAAAATAAAAGGTATTTTTCGCCAAATGAAGTCATTCGACAAAAATCTGATTTTAATATCCCAGCAGATCTTCAATTAGACATTTTTGTCGATTCAGGGTTATTGCTGGCTCTAGAACATGAAGCGACTGAGCGCATCGATAATCTAATTAAATCCATTTTACACCGAGTTGAACAAGGATTTCATAATCAGAATAAAGAATTCAATGCTAACGTAATATTTAAGGTTCTTTTTAGATTGCTTACAGCTAAGTTACTGAATGATCGAGCAATAAAAACTGATCCCCTCATTGATTTAAACAATCCTATTCAGTCCCTTGAGGCTGTTTCAAATTATTATGAAAATCATCAAGCTCAAGAGTACAAACACTTTCCAAAGTATTTATTAGAAGAAGTTTCAGCAGAAATAAACAATTCAATTTCATTTAAGAATCTCTCTGTGGATACACTTACTTATATCTACGAGAATACTTTTGTTTCACCTACAACAAGAAAGAAGTTAGGAATACATAGCACCCCCTCATATATCGCTGATTATGTATTGGCTAATATGCCTATAGAAAATCTACCTCTTAATAAATTACGCATTTATGATCCCACTTGCGGGCATGGGATTTTCTTGATTGCTGCATTACGCAGATTACGCAGCTTGCTACCTAATGATTGGACTGGAAAAAAAAGGCATGATTTTTTCATTAAACATTTAATAGGTACTGAGATTGACCCATTCTCAATCGAAGTGGCGAAAATGTGCTTAACGTTAGCAGATTTCCCTGAAGCAAATGGTTGGGAAATAATTAAAAGTGATATATTCAACAGCGCACACTTAGAAAACATTGCCCAGAGTACGAATATATTTATTGGAAACCCTCCATTCGAGAACTATAAGTTAGATGGTGTTGATATTCCAAAGCCTGTTTTGATGCTCCAAAATGTACTCCCTAATTTACCATTTGGGGGATTATTCGGATTGGTTCTTCCTAAATCAGTATTAGACAGTAATGACTATAAAAAGATCAGAGAAAATTTGCTAACTGACTTTAGTATTCTATCAATTACAAATTTGCCAGATAAGGTTTTTTCGTATTCGGATTCAGAGACTTCTATTGTTATCGCTGAAAAACAGAAGAAATCAACCACTAGCTTAGCTCATTACAAAGAAATTCGAGATTCTGACAGGGAGAAGTTCAAAAGTAATTACAGTATCACTTGGGATGATAAAATCACTCAAGAGTTTTTTCATAATAATGAAAATTTACTTATTGTCCCATACTTGCGTAAAGTATGGGAATATCTCGATAGTCATCCAACGCTTCAATCAATATCCCATATTAATATTGGTGTGCAACATCAAGCAAATGACGTAGTTCCAAAGAGAGATTACATGGATGATTCTTTTCCAAATAGTGCTCCAGCAATCGCTGTAATTGATAACGGATTTCAACAATTTCATGCACGAACTACTAAATACATTCCAACTAAGATGGAATTTAGAAGACGAAACGCTTGGGACTATGATTGGGGGAAACCTAAAGTGGTTGTCCCATGCGGTAGATTGTCAAGAGGTCCGTGGCGTTTTGCTGCTGCGCTTGATCTTGAAGGCAGATATGTGACAAGAAATTTCTACGCTATCTGGTCTAAAAACAGTACAGTGAATGAATTTGTTATTGCAGGTATATTAAATTCTCCACTAGCAGCGGCATTTGCCTTTTGTCATAGCACTCAAAGAGGTATCCCTAAGAGAGTTTATGAAAAAATCCCCATACCAAAAAATATTCATTCACATGCATCGATCATTGAAAAGTTAGTACAAGATTATTTATCATTGATAAAGCAGAATAATTCGGCGGCAAAGGAAGTATTGATGCAACTCGATGCGGAAGTTTTGGCAGCCTACAATATATCTCCTAAAATGGAAAGGCAACTTTTAGACCTCTTCTGGGGCGTAAGAAGACCTGTATCATTTGAATTCACAGGTTACATTCCACCACAGAACATGTCGTGGATTCCATTGAAACTGTATCTCTCGGAAGAATATAAAAATTCCACACTTGACAATTATTTAAAATCCTTACCACGTATATCCGATAGAGAATCCCTCGATTTCTTGCAGAGCTTGGGAACCGAAGATGAGTAGAGATTATCTATTAGATACCAATATTTTCGGATACCTTACCGAAGCAAATGAAGAAAGTCCATCAAGATCCGAAGCTGTTATACTAAAGAATAAATTGGATAACATACCCAAAGAAAGCCGATTATTGTGTTGTTCAATATCTTTAGGCGAAATTCAATACGGAATAAATACTGCAAGCGAGAAGGTAAAGCCAAATTTGCAAAAAGTTTTAGAATGTATAAAGTCTTTACCAATATTACCAATTGATGAGAAAGTTGCTGAAAGTGCTTATTCAGATTTGCGAGCAAGATTATTCGAGAAGTACGCTCCGAAAGATGGGAAGAAGAGAAAGCGTTTAGAAGAATGGATAGATCCTACAACTTCCAAAATATTGGGGATACAAGAAAACGATTTATGGATAGTTGCTGTTGCATTGACTTTCAATCTCACAGTTGTATCTAACGATAAAATGGAAGCGTTAAAAGCCGTTGCTGGAGCCGAAATTAGTTTTGAGGATTGGTTAAATCATTGATTGGATCGTCCGCCCGCCATCGCACATAGCGCTCCGGCAGGCTCCTGGGTCAAGCTGTCATAACTTGGCGGTTAATACCTGATATGTGTGTTTTCATTTTGCGAACAAACTTACCTGCAAGTCTCAATAGGTCGTTACATTATCAGCCAGCTTACATAACGAACATTATCGAACAAGATATGGCAGTGCCGACAGGGCAATCTCAATTACAATCTGTTGTCAGCGATAATGTTGCATTATATAAACTTGGCACGGTTCATTGGAGGTCGGTCAGGCGCTTCATTTCACCCGCCTGTTCGGCAGGGCTACATTACACTTAATGATGCAATAACTAATATTCCCAAGAAAAGTCACTGTGTTCAGTCAATTCTTGTTTGCTTTGACATTTTAATCCCTTATATTAATTTTTACTTGGGGCAATATCTAACAAAGACGATTGCAGAAGAGCGAAGATGTATTGAGCGAGCGCAAAAAGTAATGGAGAAACATCATTCCGAATACAATTATGATTTATACACATGTTGCTAATTTAGATGCCAGTATAGTCAGTATATTTGACTTATGAGATATAAATTTTGTTAGAAAGAAAATAGCATCTGACTATCAACCTAGATTTTTAGTGGAACACTTTTATAAATTGAATAATAACAGCATCTTATGACCAGATGTTTGAATACTCACAGGATTGTTGTACGGAAAGAATATTCCACCTGTCGTTTCACAATATCATGTATCTGGTCGGGTCAACTAATAGTTGGAACACAATGATTTATTATAGAGTAATTATCTAAGTCGTAAATAATAATTTTATGTCACTGATAAAGGATAAAAACTAACCTATGGCAACATTTTATTATGATGTGTTTTCAAAAAGTAGTTACTCCGAACAATGGCAAAGACATCTTGACCAAACAAATTTTATTAATAACATTGATGATATAGTCAAAACACAAACTTCGGAATACAATAATGCCCTAAGTGAAGTCTCAAAACAACAAGCTGAAATTATGATGGCTGCTACAGAAGCAATTTGTGGGACAATTAGCGCTGGACTTTCTATTGTCACTGATGGATTGTATAGTGTTGAAAATGCCATTTATAAACTGACGAATCTTTTAGATTGGCATCTTAAAATTATGATTGATGAACTGAGATTTAATAATATATTATCTCAAAACATTGCCCTTTTACTTCGTGAACCAGATTCAGAAAAAGTAAGACAAAAAAATATTGAAAAAGGTTTGAAATTTTATAATGACGCAGTTCGTGATTCATTTTTTTATAATGACGCATTGTTATTCTTTAAGAAGGCAGAAGATGATGATCATACCGATTATTTTGTTTTACACAAAATAGGTTTGATTTTCCTATATTCAAAAGAGCACTTAAATTTTGATGAAGCTATAAATTATTTCAATAAGGCTTCTAAATATTCAGAAGTAGATACCCATCCCGATTCTATCCGATTAGCAAACATACTTGCTGGTGATATTACTAAACCGCTAAATTCACAAAATAGAACCATTGATTATATTAAATATTTAACGGGTCAATCATTTTTACAAATTGCAATTGCTAACTATGTTCAAGGTGAATTTGTTGAGTCTTCAAAATATGCAGGAAGAGCTTTTAAAATAGCTCCTTCATTATTCGAGGCGGGTTTTTTCTGGGCTAAAACTTTAGCTGCTCAAAATGAAAATAAAAAAGCAGCCGAAATATTAAAATCGGTAATAAAGCAAGACGAAAACTATGCGGTTAAAACGTTAGCTGATAGAGACCTTGCCACTAAAACTGAAATCTTACAAATGGCTGAAGAATTAAGAATAGAAGAAAAAGATAACGCAATAATCCTTTTGGGAAAATCTACTGAATTAAAAGAGAAAGTTATAAACGAATGGAAAATAATGGAATCCAACCTGTCTAAGGACTTTATGGAGCTTTGTAAAAATATTGACATCGCGAATGGTTTTATGAAGAATAACAATTATATAAATTTTTTGAAAGCTAAACGATTTTATAATCAATTCATCTCAAAATTATGAACTCAATTATTGAATTAAGAAAAAAAGAATTAACAACACATATCAACCAGTTGATTAGTGATGTTGAATATTTTATAAACAATAAGAAACGAAATGATCACTCCATTTCTATCTCTCAATACCTCGAGTTTAACGAAGATAAACTTGAGTATGTTAAAAATAAGCTCCATAAAATTAAAGACAGCTTTAATCCACAAGCTGATAATTATACTTCATTCGAAAATTGTATCGAAAGTCTTAAAATATTATTAAGCGAAATTAACAAAATACAAGAACGAGCAGAAAATAAACTTTCGAATCTTCAATTTTTATTACCGATTAAAATATTGACCACTATAATATGGTCTATCTTATATTGGGGGATTTGGATTGTTTATTGGGATTGGCTTGAGAATTGGCGTTATCTCACATTAATATTTACATTTTGGTATCCTTTATGTTATCCATTTTTAGTTATGCTTTTTTTATTTGAAGAAGATCCGCATAGTTTTGAATTCTTAAGAAAAATCTTTACTAAATTATTATTAGAAGAATAACACGAATGAATAAACTGCTCGCAACATTAATTCTTAATAAAAATATTTATGAATAATCGAATAAAAAAGTGTGTTCTAACACGCCGTTATGTTGCTTAGGAGGCAAAGTGGGAATTTCGATTGATCCAACAAAAATTTATAATGCATTCAAAGATTCTCGACGTTCTGAGAAAGATGACATAATAAAATTTCTTGAAGACGTAGGCAGAGAAGCTGAAGAATTATGTGACATTTGGGAGAAATTAGTAAAGCTCGCAATTAAAAAAGGAGAGCTCACAGACCAAGAAGTTCAAGAATTATTATTTGATAGAATTTTCAAGCATAATGGAAGACCTTATGGCAGATTAGAATATTTTTATAATAATATGTCCAAAGCGATCGGAGGAAAAATTAGCGATCATTGGATGGAGAATATTTATGACCATCTCGCACTCCTTCTTAAGAATCGTAACTACATTAGAGAGCAATTTGATAAGTTTACCAACATAAAATTATTCCCATTTTACCTAAACAACGAAAATGATGATACTAAAATAGAAGATTTAGTATCATATTTTGAAGCATTACGAAATGAAGTTAATGCACTTAAATCCTTACCAGCAATAATGCGATTAGCTGATATAAAAAATTAATTTAGCTCAATATAAAAAGATTCAAGCTGACCGCGCGTTGGCAGCAAAGTTTGTTCTAATTTTTAAGCTAAACATTTTCGCTTGAGCAGTTCTGTTTAGCGAGTTCTAATAAACTGTTTTTTAACCAATTTTTTGGCTTTGTGCATAAATTGTTCGTTGTTGTTCCTGGAGGACAGCTTACCCGCAACGCCGTAATTTTGCCAAGAGAGCAGGACTGTATCAATTCGCACAGTATGTATTTAGTTAGACTCTGCTGTAAATTGTAACCGATATTTCTGTTTTGGGGGATCTGAGTAACCAGCTATCATTTTAACCAGCAGATTAGCAATCCATAGAACCGAAATAACTCACTGATATATTAATTTATTTAAAATTATCACTGCTCGATTTCATATAAATTTCCCAATTCATATATACAGCTCCCCCCTCCATAATACTTAGCCGGACAAGACACCAGGTATACCTTGAGTATTAAAGAGACTCCTTTTCGGAGTTTCGATGCGAGGTACCGGGGTCTTAAATGGGACATCGTGTCCTACATGCTCACTACGAGATTTATCGGGTCTCTTCGTGAGCTTCACTTTTACTCACTAATTTCAGGAGGTACGTAATGTACACACCGAAACTTCCAGATTCACAAGTACGCCAGCTTTACAGATTGAAACAAGTGGTTCGTAAACCAATGACAGTTCTAATCAAAGAGGCTGTGGATCAATATCTTAAGCAATATCCGGAAATAATTAAGGAGGCTACTGATAATGAAAGATCTTAGACATGACATATCACCAGTTAATTCTTTACCTGCCCGAATAGAACACATGTTAGAATACGAGGCTGGCAAAGACATTGTAGTCTGTCCATACTGTATTTCTATGACATTCTACACATATGGTGAACTATCCCAGTGTGATGTTTGCAGGCACACAATCCACGATGGTGATGTTACAGAGGAAGACAAAATTACTTAAGCAATACCCCTCAACAATCCTGCGCAGGATAATTGTATTTATTTAGGATACTACTCTCCTTACTCTATTTAAACCAGGTTCAGAATCAGCTTAAATTCAAATAAAATAGGAAACTCCTTTATTTATAGCTATTTTCACGAGTTTTGTATTAATGAGGGAATTGAGCATTTGTTAAATAACATAATTGAACGTTATTGTTAGAAACTCAAATCTGCTGTCTCTCTGTATCCTACTTTTGAACCTAAGGGGAACGATAAATGAGCAAACGAAAAGAATTAAAGATCAAAGATATTCTCCATATAAATTTCGAAGATCCAATTCATTTCAAAGGTGATAATGAAACAAGGATTTTTCAAGATACTAATGCTTCCTCAAAATTAAAAAACATATTATCAAGTGAGCATAATTATAATCTAAAAGGTGGGATGGGAATAGGCAAAACGACTTCTATAATTGAAATTGTTTGTAATAGTAAAGATGTAATTCCCACTGTTCTATTACTGCCGCTGAAAATGAATGTTGATCAAATGAAAAAGTATTGTGAGAAACATAAATATTCCTTTGGTATTGTAAAAAGCCTCAATGGTGATCGTGGAAATTCCACGAAGTTAAAAAGAATTAGAGATATCAATGCTTTTTGTAATGATCCAAAGGTTAATCTCATTTTATGTCTATATGATAATATTGATGTTCTTTTCGACGCAGAAGACTTTGATCCCTCAAAGTATTGTCTGGTTATTGATGAGGCTCATAATATTATCACCAGTTATTCTTACAGAGATGCTGCAATAGATAAAATACTAAAAGTGAAAGATTCCTTCCGTAAAGTTATAAAAATGACAGGGACTCCTGAGGGAATCTTTAAAGATTCAGATTCGAGTATTAATGTTCTTTTTGAAAAGGAGAACATCGTTGATAATTTCCAAGTGCATGAACCTCTACTAAATCTTATTAGCTATTCCAGAAATGGAAAAGAGAGATTACTACATCACTTACTTCATTCTCCCATCGATGGGGTAACAGTGATATTGATAAATAATAAAGACACAATTCAGAAGTTCGAAAAAACCTTGGGTAGATGTCTGAATGATCCCGATTCAGTAGCAGTTAATCAAAGCATTTTTTCTGTTAGTAGTGATAAAAAAGATTCAACACAATTTAGAAGAATTGCTGACTTAGGTAAGCTTGATGCAAAAGTAAAATATTTTATCACAACAAGTGTAATTGCAGAAGGAGTAAGTATAGAAAACGATAATATACATTCCATATATATATTTGAGATTGATGATTTTTGGCTCAAAAGACAATTTATTTCCAGGTTTCGCAAAGGTGTTGATATCATATATGACTTAAACCAATATTCAGCTTATAATAATGTGAATTGGATGGATATTAGGGTTAGAAGGAAGCTTGATGAATTATCAACAATACAGTTTGTAACACATATGAACTCAAGATTTAGAAGAAGTCGGAAATTGAAAAATGAAAATGAGAATTTACTAAAAAGAAAAATCCTTCGGGAATCTAATACTATACTTGATTCCTACGGAACATATAGGGTTTCAAACGAATTGATTGATCTTAATTTAATTACTGAACTAAACGAAATAATGCTTTCAGATTATAAGAAAGCAATTGAGTTCTATAAAGATATTGGTGGTTTTAATAATGTTTCATATGCAGAATTTGATGAGCTTGATATGGGAGAGAATTTTGATCCTAGCGTTTACGAATTTGATGAAAAACTTTATGATCCTGAAATTGTGATTAACGATCTAAAGTATTTATTGACAGCTCACTTAATAAATAACAAACCGTTTCTGTTATCTAATCCGCTATTTGACCAGAATATCTTGGCAACCGATATTGACTTAGAACTATATTCTGAAAAGATAAAAATATATAAACGGGAATCCAAGACGTTTCAGAGCCTTGTTGTTGAGTGGGAGAATTATGTCCAACATAATTTCCCGTACAGTTTAATTCTATGGATTTCCAAGTTCAAACTAAGAAACAAATCAACACCTCTAAATATATTTCTCGGAAGATTGAAGTGTCTTTTAATGCTAGAGTGTATTCTTTCTGATCCATCATTATATAGAGGTATTGTTACTTACGAGTTACTAAAATTCCCTCTTCTCGTTTATAAATTTTATGATAAATATAAGGATGAAACAAATATTCCAGGTGAAGAAGCTAAGAATTTCTTTGCATCAATTATAGCAGGCATGAATTTGGAAAATATTGAACAAACTTTTAAAAATGTTATACATGGTATATTTGAATTGAATAATTCTCAAAAAAGGAATGGTAAAAAGAATCGGATATCTGGCGAAGTCTCCCCATCATTTATGGCATGGACGATTAATAAATTGCGGTCATCGAAAGATTACTATCTTTTAGATGATACAAGCCATTACGAAAGCATTAAGTATGATAAATTAGGCTTGCTTTTCCTTTTATCAGAAGTAGATAGTGAGTTAAAAAACAACCATAACGAAATGGTCAAATTAAACTATTTGCATCGAAAACTTCTTGAGAAAATCCTAGAAAAGAATTCAGATATTCAATTCGCAAACCGAAACGGATATCCAAACATTAAGTTTAGGGATCAAAATATATTTGGGAGTCCACAAGATACTAATTCAGGAGAATCGATATTCAATTTGGGTGGAGAGCACTATGATGAATATACCTTATCGGAGAAATTTCACGAGATGCTTAATCGCCCCTAATGTCTTCTATTTAGCCTCACCCGACTAGACTGTTCCCTTATATATGACTACTCTTACCTTGAGTTTGTTTGCAGTGTTAATGAGTTAAGCAATAATCTAGTTTCTTTTACTCACACTACATTTATTTAATCAAGGATTCCCAGATCCTCTATAGAATCCCAGCCATAACACTAACTTTCCAGCAATGCAAGTTTGTTATTGGTTGTCTAAATTGATAAGTGGTTCACATCTCAGTTTGGGAGTCAATTAAAGGAGATATGACAGTGTAAAGAAGTACACTGCATCTACTCAAAAAGATCCACCCTTCATCTTCCAACGGAAGAGGTATAACCTTCACCCTCTTATCAAAAGAACACCACATATCTATCCATGCTTAACTTGCTGACTAACCATAATCAATACCTGGATACAAACCGTGCTGGATGTTTCCACCATTCTCATCAAGTGTATTATCAGCCTCAGTATTCATCACACTAATGCAGGCACAATCCATATTTTATTAGGTGAGCTCACCAAATACCACATCCGATTTCAATGCCCACGCTCCACTCAAGTAGGCTGAACATACCAGATCCTTGCTAGAACACCACATTTGTCATCGATCTTATTGAGTATCCATAAATAATTAGGCTACTCAGAAAAACAGATTTACAATTCATGAATGAAAACGAGAATCTAAAGTTACTCTCAAAGTCTGCCGCTGCTACAAAACTTGGCATTGGTAGAACAACTTTAACCAAGCTAATTAATCTTGGAACCATACGAGTTACTGCTATAAACGGTAATGTGAAAATCTCAGTTAAAGAGCTAATTCGGTTCCTGGATAAAAACACTTTCCCCTTGTCCGAGCTGGATACTATAACTAAAAAACTCCCCGTATATCGACTCAAACAATCCAGTCCACAAGACAAAACCCGCCTCCAACTCACAAGTAAAATTAGTGCCAATAACATATTCAACCATTTAAAAACGGAGGTGCTTAATGGCATCGGTGTATAAAAAGAATAACCGGATCTATATTTCCTACTATGACCAAACATTGGGCAAAAGCAGGGATCGAAGTACCGGTCTAGCATTCAGTAAGCAGAACATGAAAACTGCTAAGCAGATGGCGAAACAATTACAGGATTTGCTTGACGAGCAAAAAGTTGAACTGAGATCACTCGGAATTGAAAAGGTTACTATCCAGGGTGCATTCGATCACTTTAAACAGATTAACAGCGATAAGCACCCGAAGACACTGTATGAATATGACTGGTTTTACGAGCGATTCTCGGAAACTTTTCAAACGGAAGACCCCTGCACAGTCATCAACAAACGATCAACTGAGGCATGGCTTTCTACAACAAGACTTCTTCCTTACTCGAAGAATACTCTGCATTCATACTGTAAAGTATTAAGAAAGTTTCTCGGCTTCCTGTTTGAGTACAGCTACACTCCAGTATTCAAGATTAATAAAGATGTCATTCTACGTCCTGAAGTAAAAGCAATTATAACTTTCAGCGATGATGATATAAAAACATTCTTTGAAAGCTTGGGAACAAAGAACAACAATTTCCAGACAACAATGTATCTGTTGTTTTACACAGGACTCAGACCTTCAGATATATATAATATTTCAGTTGCAGACATTGATTTTGAACGAAGCATATTTCAGTATTATTCTGAAAAGTCGAAGGAGCATTTCATTGTCCCCATTCACGATGAGTTAATCCCAATCCTTAAAAGTCGATGTGAGGAAATCGTAGAAGGCGGGTTGCTCAACTATAAAAAGATAAGCAATATCGGCAAGGCATTCAGAAGATATATTGATGAAGACAAAATCAAGTTGACAGGTAAAGGTTACAACCTCAGAACTTTTCGTAAGACCTTTATATCGTTAGCTCATGATGGCGGCATGGACCTGGCTACCGTTTCAAAACTGGTAGGTCATCGTCAAATTACTACGACTGCTAAATTTTACCATAAACTGAATATCAGCAAACAAACAACCGAACTCAATAAATTAGTAATATTAAAGAAGGAGCAACAAAATGAAAATCAAGAAAAATGATCTACTTAAATCAAATGATGTAAATGGTATGATGCCTAAATCTCTATTGTTGGCATTATACTACTTTTTAGATTATAAGTATTTGCCCGAGGTATTTGACTTTATAGTAGAAAAAGTTCAGATGAGTCGACAACCAATGCCAAGCTCAATGCTCTATTTGGCAACAAAAAAGTGCGACCGATTGCTAGAGAACATGGTGGATCTTCATCCTGACGACATGGATAATGAAGATGATGAAATAGAAGTGATTAATTAGTATCCCTATATGCCAGACAGCTTAATTGCTGTCTGGTATATTTTGGAAAATGAATACTCTGAAAACATCGGAGTTTTAATTAATACTTATGGGCTTTCTAATTTACCACATCCTCCACATGTTCCACAAATATCGTGTCGATTATCAATCCAGCCATCTCCACTACAGGGACCACATCTAACATAATCGTCACTGTCTCCAGCCATGACAATATACCCTACTCCATTACAAACTGGACATGTATCATGCCTGTTTTCAATCCATCCGTCTCCTGAACAAGGACCACATGTTTTTTGAAAACTCATTTCTATTTTCCTCCTTTGCTGAAATTATACGACTAACCTCCAGATCGAAAACTCCCTCTTCCCCCCGAAGAAAAACTTGAAACGCCCCCCGAAGAAAAACTTGAACCGCCCCCCGAAGAAAAACTTGAACC